>ERZ772901.127-NODE-127-length-73407-cov-12.157010_pt1 | contig 73407 bp, 58 predicted proteins | sample MGYA00512123_ERZ772901 | MGnify/ENA primary metagenome ERZ772901 (study PRJEB29015, sample SAMEA2737711) | human gut metagenome | biome: human gut; feature: human-associated habitat; material: faeces | place: China | collected 2012 ...
TACAAGCACAAAATTATTAACGTGCTGGGTTCAGACAATAAATTGGCTGAATAATATTTACTCCATAATATTATAAAGGTAGAGGCTGCTTTCTATTGTGAAGGCAGCCTCTATTGTTTAATTTAGGTTACTTCTGTATTTGGCAGGAGAAACTCCGGTATGTTTCTTGAAATAACGTCCAAAGAAAGATTGGTCAGGAAAACAGAGCCGGTTTGATATTTCTTGAATGCTCAAATTGGTAGATTGCAGTAATGCTTTACTTTCCAGGATTACATGGCGGTCTATAATGCTTTTGGCTGTTGCATTGGATACATTTTGCACCACAGTGGAGAGATAACGGGGTGTGATGAAAAGTTCGGATGCATAAAAAGAAACCTCCCGTTGCGTAGTGCAGTGCTTATGAATCAACTGAATGAAATGTTTGAATATCTCTTCCTGGCGATTCATTCCTTTCGGCTTCTTTTGGAGGAACAGATGCCGGGTCTTGTCATAGAAATCCAGGATGAAGTTCTGCACGAAGTTCTTGAATATCTGAAGACGGAAATTGTTATCGCGGTCATTATACAGGTCTTTCATGGCAAAACTCAGTCCGATAAAAGGCTTGACACGCTCTTCGGGAATGACAATGCACGGATGCTCTTTCAAAAACTGGAAGAAAGAAGGCTCCAGACGTGAGGTGATCTCTCTGAACAGGGTATCGGAGAAAACAATATAGGACACACTGAGGTCCTCACTGGCGTAAGTGCAATTGAAAATGCTGCCGGGTAACAGCAGGATCTGGGTATTCTCGGTCAGCTCGTAGGCTTGCATATCAATTTCGATACGGGCTTTTCCTCTGCGGCAATGGCAAATGGACGCATCACTCAATTTCATAATTTGATTAGAGCAAATATCTATGCTTTCATCTGTTCCGGCAATGAACGGTTCGTTATCCGGTAAACTTAATATATCCATGTCTGTTCTTATTTTGACGCAAAATAAGCTATTATTTTTATAATAAGGAGAACTTTGTTCTTAAATTGAACAATTGTGGCTAATAATTGAATGTGCCGGCTCGTAAAAATCCAACTACCTTTGTCGTCGAATTAAAAAAGATTGGAATATGATAACAATGAACAGAAAATGGATGCGACTAATGGTATTAGTTGGTTGTGCTGCTTTGGCAGCATCGTGCAAACAGGCACCTGCTGCACAGACGGAGGCAGAGTATGCGGTGTTAAGGGTATCGCCGTCAGACAAAGTTTTATCTACTACGTATTCAGCCACGATCCGCGGCCGTCAGGATATTGACATTTATCCCCAAGTTTCCGGTTTCCTCACTCAACTTTGTGTAGAGGAAGGTCAGGCAGTGCGTAAAGGACAAGTATTATTTATTATTGATCAGGTGCCTTATAAGGCAGCTTTGGAAACCGCTGTCGCCAATGTGGAATCGGCTAAAGCCGGTCTTGCCACAGCCGAACTGACTTATAACAGCAAGAAAGAATTGTTTGCCAAAAAGGTGGTTTCAGAGTTTGATCTGAAGACTGCGGAAAACTCTTACCTGACCGCTAAGGCTGGATTGGCTCAGGCTAAGGCGCAGGAAGTCAGTGCTCGCAATAACCTTTCATATACCGAGGTGAAAAGTCCTTCGGACGGGGTAATCGGCACTTTGCCTTATCGTGTAGGTGCGTTGGTCAGTGCCGGCTTGCCACAGCCGTTGACTACGGTTTCTGATAATTCGGATATGTATGTCTACTTTTCGATGACCGAAAATCAATTGTTGGCTCTGACCCGTCAGTATGGTTCCAAAGCAGAAGCGTTGAAGAATATGCCCGAAGTGGAGTTGCAACTGAATGACAAGTCCATGTATGGTGAGAAGGGACGTATTGAAACCATCAGTGGGATAGTGGACCGGACAACCGGTACGGCAAGTCTTCGTGCCGTGTTCCCCAATAAGAACGGCTTGCTGTATAGCGGCACATCAGGTAATGTGATTCTGCCGGTTACGATGAAAGGAAGCTTGGTTATCCCTCAGGCGACTGCTTTTGAAATTCAGGATATCACCTATGTATATAAGGTAGTGGACGGCAAAGCTCAATCGGCTCCTGTCAGTGTAACCCGTGTAAACGGCGGACAGGAATATATCGTAAACGAAGGCTTGAAAGAAGGGGACATCATTGTTGCCGAAGGTGTAGGTTTGCTGCGTGAAGGTACTCCGATTAAAGTAAAACAAAACTAAGAAAGAAAATGAATTTAAGAACCTTTATAGAACGCCCCATCCTATCGGCTGTTATTTCTATTTCGATAGTGGTAGTGGGTATCATCGGGCTGTTTACTTTGCCCGTCGAACAATATCCTGATATTGCTCCGCCTACCATTCAGGTAAGTACCTCTTATTTTGGTGCCAGTGCGGAAACTCTTCAGAAGAGTGTTATCGCTCCGTTGGAGGAAGCGATTAACGGTGTGGAAAACATGACTTATATGACTTCTACGGCTTCCAATGCCGGCGTGGTGGATATCACAGTGTATTTCAAACAGGGGACAGATCCCGATATGGCAGCGGTCAATGTGCAGAACCGTGTATCGAAGGCAACCGGACAGTTGCCGGCGGAAGTAACGCAGGTGGGTGTGACTACTTCCAAGCGTCAGACCAGTATCTTGCAGATGTTTTCCTTGTACAGTCCCGACGATTCGTATGACGAGAAGTTTCTGTCCAACTATATCAGTATCAATCTGAAACCTTCCATCCTTCGTATTCAGGGTGTGGGCGATATGATGATTATGGGTGGCGACTACAGCATGCGTATTTGGATGAAGCCCGATGTGATGGCTCAGTACAAACTGATTCCGTCGGATGTGGCACAGGTGCTGTCCGAACAGAATATCGAGTCGGCTACCGGCTCGTTTGGTGAGAACTCAGATGAGACGTATCAGTATACCATGAAATATAAAGGTCGTTTGATAACTCCAGAAGAATTTGGTGAGATTGTCATTCGCTCTACTGATGACGGTGAGGTGCTGAAACTGAAAGATATTGCCGATATAGAGATGGGTGAAGAAAGTTACGCCTTTCATGGTGCTATGAATGGACATCCGGGGATTTCATGCATGATTTTTCAGACCGCAGGTTCCAATGCGACTGAAGTAAACAACCATATCGATGCGTTTTTGGAAGAGGCGGCGAAAGACCTGCCGAAAGGAGTGGAGCTGACGAAAGTGATGAGTTCCAATGACTTTCTGTACGCTTCTATTCACGAAGTAGTGAAGACATTGTTCGAAGCTGTCTTCCTGGTTATCTTGATAGTGTATGTGTTCTTGCAAGATATCCGCTCTACTGTTATTCCGTTGGTAGGTATCATTGTATCTTTGATTGGTACCTTCGCTTTTATGTCGTTGGCCGGGTTCAGCATCAACCTGATCACCTTGTTTGCTTTGGTATTGGTCATCGGTACGGTAGTGGATGATGCCATAGTCGTCGTTGAGGCGGTGCAAGCTCGTTTTGATGTGGGTTATCGTTCTTCGTATATGGCAAGTATTGATGCGATGAAAGGTATCAGTAATGCAGTTATTTCTTCTTCACTGGTATTTATGGCCGTGTTTATTCCGGTATCGTTTATGAGCGGTACTTCCGGTACATTCTATACCCAGTTTGGTCTGACTATGGCGGTGGCTGTAGGTATCTCAGCTGTCAATGCATTGACATTGAGTCCGGCATTGTGTGCTTTGTTCCTGAAACCGTATATCAACGAAGATGGTACAGAGAAAAACAATTTTGCAGCTCGTTTTCGTAAAGCGTTCAATGCGGCCTTCGATGCAATGATTGAAAGGTATAAGAAAGGAGTATTGTTCTTTATCAAACGCAAATGGATGGTATGGACACTTCTTGCGGCTTCGGTAGTACTATTGGCTTTCCTGATGAATACCACCAAAACCAGTTTGGTGCCTGATGAAGACCAGGGTGTGGTGTTTGTCAATGTCAGCACGGCTGCAGGTAGTTCATTGAAGACAACCAATGACGTGATGATGCGTATTGAAAAGCGTATGATGGATATCCCGCAGGTATTGCATGTGCAGCGCGTAGCCGGTTACGGTCTGTTGGCGGGGCAGGGTAATTCATTCGGTATGCTGATTCTGAAGCTGAAACCTTGGGATGAACGTAAAGGAAAAGAGAATGATGTGCAAGCGGTCATCGGGCAAGTATATGGTCGTACGGCAGACATCAAAGATGCCAGTATATTTGCCATTTCTCCGGGTATGATTCCGGGTTATGGTATGGGTAATGCATTGGAGCTGCACATGCAGGATAAACTGGGAGGAGATATCGGTACATTCTTTAATACTACTCAGCAATATCTGGGTGCGTTGAACCAACGTCCTGAAATTGCGATGGCATACTCTACTTTCGATATTCGTTATCCGCAATGGACAGTAGAAGTGGATGCTTCCAAATGTAAGCGTGCCGGTATTACGCCGGATGCGGTGTTAAGCACTCTGTCAGGGTATTATGGCGGACAGTACGTTTCCAACTTTAATCGTTTCTCTAAAGTGTATAAGGTTATGATTCAGGCAGATCCTAAATACCGTGTGGATGAGGCTTCGCTGAACAATATATTTGTGCGTATGTCTAATGGCGAGATGGCACCGCTTAGTCAGTTCGTACATTTGACACGTAGTTACGGTGCCGAGTCTCTGAGCCGCTTCAATATGTTCAACTCCATTGCAGTGAATGCAATGCCTGCCGAAGGGTATAGTACAGGTGACGCGATCCGTGCGGTGCAGGAGACTGCTGTACAAGCACTTCCGAAAGGCTTTGGATATGATTTCGGTGGTATTACTCGTGAAGAGACTGACCAGGGAGGTACTACCATCATCATTTTTGGTATCTGCTTCCTGATGATTTACCTTATTTTGAGCGCTCTTTATGAAAGTTTTCTTATTCCATTTGCAGTGTTGTTATCTGTACCATTCGGTTTGATGGGCAGTTTCTTGTTTGCCAAGATGATGGGACTGGAAAATAATATTTATTTGCAGACCGGATTGATTATGTTGATTGGTCTGCTTGCCAAGACCGCTATCTTGCTGACTGAGTATGCTACCGAGCGCCGTAAGGCAGGTATGAGTCTGACTTCTGCTGCCCTTTCTGCTGCCAAGGCTCGTTTGCGTCCTATCCTGATGACGGCGTTGACCATGATTTTCGGTTTATTTCCGTTGATGGTCGCCAGTGGTGTAGGAGCCAACGGTAACAGTTCACTGGGTACGGGTACGGTCGGTGGTATGGTGATTGGTACACTGGCATTACTGTTTATCGTGCCTTCTTTGTTTATCGTATTCCAATATTTGCAGGAGAAGGTACGTCCCATTCAGTTTCAGCCGGCGTCCGATTGGCAGATTCAGGAGGAATATGCAGAAGCTGTCGAGGAAAGACAACATCACATTGAAAGCAAAAAAGAAGAGAAAAAATGAAAAAACAAATCATCACTCTAACCGTCGCAGCACTCACACTGAGTAGCTGCGGCATATATACTAAATATAAACCTGCAACCGAGGTTCCCATAAACCTGTATGGGGAAGAGGTTGTAGTTACAGATACTTTGGATAATATGGGAAATCTGAGTTGGCGGGAAGTTTTTACTGACCCGCAACTGCAGATTTTGATTGAAAAGGGATTACAGAATAATACAGACTTGCAGTCTGCCCAATGGCGTGTAAAGGAAGCAGAAGCTACATTGTTATCTGCAAAGTTGGCTTATCTGCCTTCGTTTGCATTGTCTCCGCAAGGGACTGTGAGTAGTTTTGATAAATCCAAAGCAATGCAGACTTATACCTTGCCGGTTACAGCTAGTTGGGAGATCGATATTTTCGGTCAAATCCGTAATGCCAAGCGTCAGGCAAAGGCATTATTGGAGCAGAGCCGCGATTATAAACAGGCTGTCCGGACTCAGCTCATAGCCGGTATAGCCAATACTTATTATACTTTGTTGATGTTGGATGCCCAATTTGAAATTTCGGTCCGGACACAACATTCATGGAAAGAAACAGTAGATGCCACCCGTGCTTTGATGGAAGCAGGTATGGCAAACGAAGCGGCTGTTTCGCAAATGGAAGCTACTTATTATACTATATGTACTTCAGTGCTTGACTTGAAAGAACAGATAAACCAGGTGGAAAATAGTTTGTCATTATTGTTGGCTGAAACTCCTCATACTATTGAGAGGGCGGACACATGGAACTTCCCCTATGGAATGCAGGAACGTTTCTCGGTAGGTATTCCTGTGCAGATGCTTTCCAATCGTCCGGATGTGCGTAGTGCGGAACGTTCGCTGGAAGCAGCTTTTTATGTGACTAACCAGGCACGTTCTGCTTTCTATCCTTCTATTGTACTGAGTGGTAGTGCCGGATGGACAAACTCTGCCGGAAGTATGATTGTCAATCCGGGGAAATTCATAGCAACGGCTATCGGTTCGTTGACGCAACCCTTATTTAATAGAGGCACAAATATTGCCCGGTTGAAGATAGCTAAAGCCCAACAGGAAGAAGCTAAGCTGGGTTTTCAACAGACATTGCTGAATGCCGGTAGTGAAGTAAATGAGGCTTTGGTAAAATATCAGACAGCGAAAGAGAAAGCGGCTTATTACGATAAACAAATCATGTCGCTGAATAAGGCTTTCGAAAGTACTTCTTTATTGATGCAACATGGAAATACTACCTACTTGGAAGTACTGACTGCACAACAGACTTTGCTCAGTGCACAATTGAATCAAGTAGCCAACCGTTTTGCAGAAATACAAGGTGTAATAAACCTCTATCAGGCATTGGGGGGAGGACGTGATTAATTTAACATACTGTTATCGTTAAAAAGTTGAGAAAAAGCTGCCTGAGTAGTGATACTTTGGGCAGCTTTTTTATTTATGGTTCTACAATGACACAGACAGGGTTGGAATCTTCATTTATCTTTTTTAAGAAGTTTAGCTTACCTTCTTTGACAGTTTCAGGGTGTTCGTCTAACCATTCCTGAATATCTCCTATTTCCAATACAGAAGCGTATTCTCCCTGTTGGGAGCTTGTTTCCGGGAAGAAAGGCATAAACCGGCTCAGGTCATCGGTAAATCCGGCCTCGTCTTTATTCATGTAAGTTGTTCCGGTTGCTTTGTTATATATTCCTGTGAAAGTTACGCTACGGCTATATATTCCTTGTATGCACTGGAACAGGATACTTTGCGGAGTCTCCATCACATAGGAGATAGTGATATACTCTTGTGTTCCTTCGGTTTCTCCAATTTTATCGGCCGGGAAAGTCCATTTGCCTGTATTGAATGTAAGATAAGGCTGCATGGTATTTCCATTGATGGTATATATAGTATCTTTCAGTGCTTCTTTGAAGTGAAGAGCATCTCCGCTGTTCCATATGGTAGGGTGATTGAGTGGGAAGATACCTTTTTTATTATCTTTGTACGTTATGTAAATGAGACCATTGTAGCCAAGCATTCCGAAGGCTTCTTTTCCGGAGCCTCCTTTGAATACACTGATGGATGCAATATCATTGGGAGTAATGGTTGGGATGTTACGAGAGAAATTGCTTATGGAGTCTGTTGCTTTTCCTTCTTCATTTGAATATATCAATTTGCTTTCGAATGGGGAAGTTCCGATTCCTCCACCATAATGGCCGATAATGAGTGAATCGGCAAAAGCTGCACAGAATCCTTGTAACAGACTTTTGGGTTGTATGGTTTCTCCCAAGAATTCTCCGTCTTGATTGTATTTGACCAATTTATTGGGTTGGCGATGAAAATAAAGAATTCCGGTTTGAGGATGGATGTAATATACTACTTCGCTGTATCCTTCCGGATCACCTCCTTTGTGCCCTATGGTACCTAAATACTTTCCTGTTTGTTTGTCGAATGCCAGACAACTACCTTCTGTAGCTACCAGGATTTTATCTTTCAGAAGCTTGATGTTGTGAGAGTTTCCTATTAAAGATGAATCGGTAGTTTCTAGTGGTACATAACGTATATTCTTTCCTAGCTGAGAAACCTTTAACTCAGTGAGGTGTTCAAAACTACCGGCAATGTCGATTGCATTTAAATTGTTCGTTGTTTTTGTGGGTGTGCAGGAACTTAGTAATAAAAGAAGTGAAGCACTTAAAATTGTTGTTTTCATGATATTAGAAGGCTAGAAGAAAGAGAAGTTGCTTTCACTATAAAGCAACTTCTCTTTCTATTATACAATAAATTATCGGGCAGCAAAGAATACAGAACTTCCGGCTGCTACTCTTACAGCTGCTACACCTTGAGCATCGGGGGTGACAGTCATAGAGGTACCATTCTGCATACTGACAGTTGCCGTTCCGTCTTCATTCATTTTTACCAGCTCGAAACTTTGTCCGTCGGCTACCGCATTCCAGGTATTGTTGTTCTTGTTGTAAACCAAATCAACCGATTTTTCTTCTCCCTTTTTAGTGATGGTGTAACCGTCTGTGTTTGTCTTCACCAAATATTCACCGTTTTCGCCTTTTACTTCTTTCACTTCACCGATAGAAGCTGTCGGGTTGGAACCGCTCCAAAACTCGATAGAGTTGAGTACCAAAACATCTGCAAGATAAGCGATCTCGTAAACAGGTACAATGTGAAAAGCAACGAAAATAAGCTCGTTTACAAATTTGTTGCTGACTCCTTGGTTCCAATCCTTCAGATTATTCCATAATCCAAAAGAACCGATACATGATGAGAACATGATGCTTCCACCCAACATGGCACAAACAACCAATGTTTTACTTCTTTTCATAATTACATAAGTTAAGTTTATAAAAGTCATTTACCCGATGATAATTCGGGACTATTTGTCTTGCAAAGATAGAACTTTTTTATGGAAATGTTCTTCTCTCCTTAAAAATCTGTATCTTTGCCCATTCGAATATGAAAAACTATTAATCAAAAATCTTATAAAAGAAATGAAAGAACAGATTCAAAAAAAAATCAACGACTCTAAAGCGCTTCGGTGGGGAGTGTTGGTGCTGGTGGCTTTCACCATGTTATGCGGTTATTTTCTGACGGATGTGATGTCTCCCCTCAAAACAATGCTTGAAAAAGAATTATTATGGGACAGCCTTGATTACGGCATCTTTACAAGTGCTTATGGTTGGTTTAATGTTTTTGCTTTCATGCTGATTATTGGGGGGATTATCCTTGATAAGATGGGAGTTCGTTTCACCGGAATGGGAGCATGTATTCTGATGGTGTTAGGCTGCGGATTAAAATATTATGCAATTTCAACAACTTTTCCTGTGGGTGATACATTTTTTGGTATGAAAACACAGGTTGGTTTGGCTGCTTTAGGATATGCTATTTTCGGGGTCGGTGTGGAGATTGCCGGTATCACTGTCTCAAAAATTATTGTAAAATGGTTTAAGGGGAAAGAAATGGCGTTGGCTATGGGGATGGAAATGGCTACAGCACGTTTAGGCACCATGTTGGCTTTAGCTGTTACAGTTCCTATTGCTACTTTTTTTGGTGTAACCGATACCGAGGGCGTTTTGCATCCTAATATTCCGGCTCCCTTGCTGCTTTGTCTTATTATGCTTTGCATTGGCACGATAGCCTTCTTTATTTATACTTTCTATGATAAGAAACTGGACGCTTCGTTGGAGGAAGAGGGTATAGAACCGGAAGAGCCTTTCCGTATGAAAGATATTTGGCTGATTATCACTAATAAGGGATTTTGGTTGATTGCCATGCTTTGTGTATTGTTTTATTCAGCTGTATTCCCCTTCTTGAAATATGCTACTGATCTGATGGTACAGAAATATCATGTAGACCCTGAACTTGCTGGGACAATTCCAAGTCTTTTGCCTTTGGGAACTTTGTTCTTGACTCCATTTTTTGGAAATATATACGACCGTATTGGTAAAGGAGCTACTTTAATGATTATAGGTTCTATTCTCTTGATTTTCGTGCATACCATGTTTGCATTGCCGATACTTAATATTTGGTGGTTTGCTACTGTTGTAATGATAGTATTGGGTATTGGCTTTTCATTGGTTCCGTCGGCTATGTGGCCCTCTGTGCCTAAAATTATTCCTGAAAAACAATTGGGTACTGCTTATGCTCTTATTTTTTGGGTACAGAATTGGGGATTGATGGGTGTTCCTGCTTTGATTGGTTATGTGCTGAACAAATATTGCAAGGGGCCGGTTGTAGATGGTATGCAGACTTATGATTATACTTTGCCTATGTGTATTTTTGCTTGTTTTGGCGTGGCGGCCTTACTCTTTGCTGTTTGGCTGAAAGCAGAAAATAAGAAAAAAGGATATGGATTGGAAGAAGCCAATATAAAGAAATAGGCATATTTCCTGCTTAATTCCCTAAAAAAAACTGCTGCAAAGGATTGTTGTTGTCAATCGATTGCAGCAGTTTCTTTTTCAGCCTGTCGGTCTTATGCAAAGGCTGCAGTCAATAACAGAATAAAAATTGCTTCGGCTGCTGTAGCTATCATAAATACCTTTTTCACATTCTTCAGGCTTGCTGTTTGAGTAGTTGTATTCATACTTTCATCTTTTTAAGTTAGTAAAACTAATATCTTTTCTGTTGTTTTGTTATTGCAAAAATCAGAAATTATTCTGGTAGTCTACTGTTCTAAATGGCTTTTATAGTGTTCAAAAAACGCTTGTTAAACTTATTTATATCAACTATTAACAAGTGTATATAGGAAGTCGTTTAGGAGGATGGTATAAAGAAAAATACTACCTTTATCCATAGGACAGTATGCTGTAAATGGATAAAGGTAGTATATAGAGTAAATTGGAGTTATCAGTCTTTGTCTATCTTTACAATTTTTCCGTTATTGGGGTCGAAAAGTACTCGTGTGTTTATTTTTTTATTGAATAAGTTATCTACTAATACTTCGGTGGTTCCAAATTGTGTAATGAGGAGTTCACCCTTAAAGTACCGTTTGGTGGGGCTGGCAACAGTGACTAATGCTTTGCCCGGAATATTATAAATAACCCCGTCTACTTTTCTTTTGTCTTTTGCCTTCTCGTCTGCCGGAGGTAGTGTTTCCTGATTAGTGACAGATAGATAAATGGGTTCTCCTGCCAAGTTCTCGTCACTTACTACGCCCAACTTTTTTGAAAATCGGAAAGCGACTTTATCTTTTATGTCTTCTGTGGGAGTTACTCGGATAGTAAGGGTTTTGTCTTCACGATTGGTTATACCCGCAAACATTTGCATCATGGCTTGTTCCTGCTCATCCAAATTGTCCAGCATCAGTTTCAGTGCTGCACCGTCTTTGGGCATATAATCAGCCTGTCCGCGGGTAAGGCTGTTTTTGCTTTCTCGGATATTATAGATTTCTTTAGCTACCAGTTCGGCCATCTTTGCGGTGGAGGCAGTACTAAGAATCTCTTCAGTCATAAAACTACGTGGATCTATACGTTTCTTGGCTGTATTTGTAATCGGAGTAGCAGGTGTTTTTTCTATCGGTGAAGTAGTATTGATAGCTTTGATAATACCATCATTGGTCAGCTCCACTTGCGAAGCGGCACTTTTATCTTTTAGTTTTACTACATATGCATTATCCGGGTCGGGGATACCGATAGCTTTCGCTTTGATACTTTTTATTTCCCAGTAGGTTTCCGGTTGGGCCGAGATGTTTGTCATACGCAGATATCTGTTTGCATATTGGCATAACTCTCCCGGAGTATAGGTCACTTTGGTGGCCACTACTTCCAGTTCTATTTCAGTCTTGGGTAAGTAATAAACTACACCTTCTCCCATGGTTCCCGGAGTATATTTACTGAAATCTTGTGCAGCGCTACTCAATGAAGTCAGTATACTTGCTGCAATTATTAATCCTCTTTTCATAATTTCCTTTTCTTGTATAGGTGAGGGCAAATATAGCTATTCTTTTGTAAATCCGGCTTTTGTTTCGCTTAATTTCTTCCAAGCGATGGGAAGTGCTTCTACAATATCGCTTGAAGTCATTCCTATTTCTCCTTTTTGCTGGGCAGCAATGTCTCCTGCCAGGCCATGTACATAGACACCTAGTCGGGAAGCATCTTCTTGAGAGTATCCTTGTGACAATAATGAGAGTAGGATACCGGTCAATACATCACCACTTCCGGCTGTTGCCATACCGGGATTACCGGTGGGATTGAAATAACAATTTCCTTCCGGAGTAACGACGGCACTCCAAGAGCCTTTTACTATAATGTAGCTTTGCAAATAAGCAGCCAGTTCTTTAGTCTTGACTAAACGTTCATAGGTATCCATACACTTTCCGATGAGGCGTTCCAACTCACCCAAATGAGGAGTGAGAATACAACGTTTCGGCAGTCGGCTTAACCAACTGCGGTGAGTGCTTAGAATATTCAGGGCGTCGGCATCCAATACTAGCGGTAGCGGACAATTTTGTATCTGTTCCATCATAGCGAGGGCGGTATCTTCTTCTTGGCCCAGCCCGGGACCGATAGCTATTGCTTGATAGCGGTCAATGTCGGTTGGCTCTGCAAAATAACGTTCATGTATATCGGTATGTACAATAGCTTCGGGTACAGTGGATTGCATTAAATCGTGATTATGGATAGGAACATGTACTGTCAGCAATCCGATACCAGAACGCAGACATGCACGGGCCGATAGGATAGAAGCTCCTGCCATGCCGTACGAGCCTGCAATTAATAGCCCATGACCGAATGCTCCCTTGTGTGCAAATCGTTTTCGTGGTTTGATAAGGTTGCGTATTTCTGCTTCTTCAGTGGTGAAGAAAGAACTTTCTACTGTTCCTATAAATTCAGTCTTTAAACCGATATTTAATAACTCCCATTCACCTACAATATCTTCGTTCTCAGGGAAGAAAAACGAAAGTTTAGGCAGTTGGATGCTGAGAGTCACATCTGCACGCATGATATTTTGCCTTATATTATAGGTATTGTCTTCCCCCATTAATCCCGAGGGAATATCGATGGCTACTACCGGTGACTTGGAAGCATTGATATATTTCACTACAGCGGCAAATCCGCCGTTTAATGGCTTGTTGAGGCCGGAACCGAATAATCCGTCTACTACGAGATGCTTCTCTGTCAGTACAGGCGGGTCAAATTTTGTACTTACTTCCGTAAAGTAGATAGAACCGCATTCTTTCAGGCGGTTAAGATTGATTTGGCATTCTTCGGATAATTTTCCTTTGGTATTGAACAGGAAAACTTCTACCCGATAATTCTGTTGTGACAGTAGTCGTGCTACGGCCAATGCATCTCCTCCATTATTTCCGGGACCGGCAAAAACAACGATATGGAAAGAGGCGTCCCAACGACGCATAATGGTGCGTGTCAGTTCATGGGCAGCCCGTTCCATCAAATCGATGGAAGTTATGGGTTCATTGGCTATAGTGTATTTGTCCAGCTCTTTTAGATGGGTGCTCGAAATAATTTTCATATTCAATCTCTTTTGTTTGAATGTGCAAAGATAACACTATTTACTAAAAGAGGTTGTGAGAAAACTTCGATACTTAGAATAAAAATGCTAAGTTTGCAAGCAGTATTAGCTGTCAATGCTTTAATAGTAGCTATTTTAGTCCTTATACTTAAAGGTCATCATTCTCATTTTAAGCAGAGATAAATATCTTCTTTAAATATCCATATATCTTTGGTTTTCGACTTGTTTTAAAAACAGATTATTATCCTCTTTCTTAGCACTATTTATTGCCTTTTTACAAAAAATGGCAATAATATGCTAGAGTTAGTTTTCATATTTGTATATTTGCACCTGAAATACTAATTGTGTTTAAAAAATAATCAATTTATTAATCTTAAATTTGGATATGTGTAAAGGCAAAAACTTACCCAGGGGCAGGCGTCAACAAACGCATTCTATTCAATTAACAGTAAATACATCCTTAAATTAAAATCTATGAGAAGAGAGCAATTTAAATTAGTAAGTGCGATACTACTTTTATCTGGTTTTTCTACCGGATATATGCAAGCAGCACCTCATGCAGCAGCTACGGGAGTATCTATCGTACAGCAGGATAATACCTGTAAAGGTGTTGTATTAGATCAAAATGGTGAATCCGTTATCGGAGCTTCAGTTGTTGTAAAAGGAACAACTAATGGAGGTATTACAGGTATGGACGGAGATTTTATCATTTCTAATGTGAAGAAAGGCGATATTATCGTTATTTCATTTGTGGGTTATGCAGAACAAGAAATTGTGTGGGACGGTAAGCCGATGAAAGTGACTTTGCAAGAAGACACCGAGACTTTGGATGAAGTAGTGGTGGTAGGTTACGGTGTACAGCGTAAGAGTTCTATTACCGGTTCTATCGCTTCTGTAAAATCAGACAAATTGAAGACGGTTACCACTCCGAGCGTGGCCAATATGCTGCAAGGTAAAGTTGCCGGTGTAGTAGTTACACCTACTTCCGGTCGGCCGGGTGCCGGTGTAAGTATCCGGGTACGTGGTACCGGTTCATTGCGTGGTAATACAGAGCCTCTTTGGGTTATTGACGGTGTGGTAGGTGATGCCATGGCTGATTTGAACCCGAATGATATTGAAAGTATCTCTATCTTGAAAGATGGTTCGGCTACAGCGCTTTATGGTTCTCGTGGTGCTAACGGTGTAGTGCAGGTTACAACGAAGCGCGCCACAACCGGAGGTTCTTCTTTCGATGCTTCTGTGAAGTTTGGTATTTCTCAACTGCAAAAGGGTAATCTTGAGATGATGAACGGTGCTGAATATTATGATTATCTGGTTACCGCTTATACCAATGCCGGAACATTACAAGACCAACAGTGGCTTCAGCCTTATTTGAAGGAACAAAACTTTGATTGGTGGGATTTTGCTACGCAGAATGCTTTGACACAGAACTACAACATCGGATATAAGTATGGTAATGACCGAATTAAATCTTATATTTCTGCTGACTATTATACAGAAGAAGGTGCAATCAAAGGATACGATTATGACCGTTTTACTTTAAGAGTGAACACAGACTATATTGTTAATGACCGTTTGACATTGAGAGCAAAATTGTCTACCAGTTATAAGGAGACATTTGACCAGCAATATGGTTTGTCTCACACCAGCTATACGCCGTGGGATACTCCGTATGACTCTCAGGGTAATATAAAAATCGGAACAGAAGGTCGACCGAGCAAAGAAGATGCCGCCACTGCAGATCCACGCGATTACTGGTATTCCGACGGAAGCTCCAACTGGCTGTATAACAACCAATTGAACTGGGGTAAATCACGTTCTAATGCTATGGATATCGGTGCTGGTTTTGATTATAAGATTTTTGATTGGTTGACTTTTGTTTCTAATAACAAAGTGGGCTTGAGCAATAGTTATGGTGAGAATTATTATGACCCGAAGGCTGTGGGACAAGAATCACTTCAAGGTACGATTTACAACAGTAATTCCAACGTTCGTACCATTTATACCAGTCAGTTACTTCGTTTCTTGAAGACTTTCAATGATGTACACGAAATCAACGCGTATTTGGGTTATGACTACGATGAATATCGTTATTATAGCATGACCGGTCAGGCTTCACAAATGTTTCAGGGTAATGAAATTCTGAACGGTGGTGTAGCTAATCCTAAAGTAGGTGGTACCAAAGTTGAAAAGAAGAATGCCGCTTATTATTTTAACGGTAACTACTCTTACGATAATAAATACCTCTTTCAGGTGATGTTCCGTGTAGATGGTTCGTCACAATTCGGTTCCAATAAACGTTGGGCTCCTTTCTGGTCTGTCGGTGGTGGTTGGAGTATGCATAAGGAAGAATTCATGAGTAATCTTAAATGGGTGAATGAATTGAAACCCCGTATTTCTTATGGTATTTCCGGTAACTTGCCTGGTGGTGCTTATGAATGGGCTACTATGCTGGCCAGTACTACACAATATGGTGGTAAGGTAGGATTGTATTCCAATTACTTGGGAAATCCTGATCTTTCTTGGGAAGAAACGGCTACTTTAGACTTTGGTTTGGATGTACGTTTGTTTGACCGTTTAAGTATTGTATTTGATTACTATCACAAGAACGTAAAGAATCTTATTTATTTGAAGCATTTACCTGCGGTTACAGGTTATAACCGCCAGACTGCCAATAATGGTAAAATGACGAATCAAGGTTTTGAAGTAACTGTTACTCCTGAAATCATCAGAACTAAAGACCTTTATTGGGATGTTAGCTTCAACTTAGGCTATAATAAGAATGAAATTACTTATCTTCCTGACGGTGATGAACTTACATCACAAGCTACTGCTGTGGGCTACCCTTACAGAAATTGGTATTTGCGCGAATGGGCAGGTGTAGATTCACAAACAGGAACTCCGTTGTGGTTTAAAGTAGATGAAAATGGTAAGAAAACTGTAACCGGTGACTACAACGAGGCAACCCGTGTATTGTTGGATGAAGTGCCTACTCCTAAATTTAATGGTGCTATCAGCACGAACTTGACATGGAAAGGTTTCACTCTGAACGCTAACTTTACATTTGCTACCGGCGCTATGATTTATAATGGACAGCGTGCCGGTGCGATTGACCGTGACTGCGGACGTAACTCTCAGCCTCCTATGAAATTGAAAGACGGATGGAGCCGTTGGGAAAAGCCGGGTGATATCGCTACACATCCTCAGTTGATCGATGGTGGTAATAACGGTGCCGATAGAGAATCCACACGTTATCTGGAAAACGGTGACTATTTCAAACTGAAATCTCTTTCATTGGCTTATAGCTTCCCGAAGCGTTGGTTGGAACCACTGGGTGTAAAGTCGGCTAATTTGAGTGTTGGTGGTGAGAACTTATTTACCATTACCAGCTTCTCAGGACAAGACCCGGAAATCCTGTATTCTGCAGATTATAATGGTAGTGCGGGAAGCTTCGGATATCCTACAGTAAGACGTTTTACCTTAGGATTGAATGTCCAATTCTAATTTCTAATATCTAAATGAAAACATTATGAAAATAAAATATATACTAGGTGCCATGGGAATGGCGTTCGGAATGACCGGATGCAACCTGGACATTACCATGTATGATGGTGTGATGGAGGAACAATTCGACAATAAGAACCTTCTTGAATTATCTCAGGGAAGTTATCGTTTGTTGAAAAATGACGGTGGATTGATAGACAACGGATATTATTTTTGGGCTTTTGGTGCTGATGATGTCACTTGGAACGGAACTTCAACCGGTTCAACTTTTAAATTGTATGATTATAGCCGAAACATTGCCAGTTCCACTACAGAATATACTTGGGAGCTCGGCTATCGTGTGATTGGTAACTGTAATAAAATTATTGAAATTATTCAGGGACTGGGTAATGAAAGTACTCGTGAGCAAACCATCATGATGGGTGAAAACTACTATTTGCGTGCATTGAGCTATTTCTTGCTGGTCAATGAGTTTGCACAGCCTTATTCTAACAACCCGACACAGAACCCCGGCTTGCCTTTGAAGTTGACAAGTGATCCGAATGATTTACCTCAAAGTCGTTCTACTGTTGCCGAAGTTTACGACCAAGTGGTTCTCGACTTGAAAGATGCCATCACTTATCTGACACTTCAGCAAGGAGAGACTCCCAAATCAAACATTTATGCTACCAAGGAAGCTGCTGAAGCTTTGTTGGCCAGAGTTTATCTCTATATGGAGAACTGGGACGGTGCATGGGAAATGGCTAACAAGGTAATCACATCTGGCCGCTTTGAGTTGGAAAGAGGAAACCGTTTTGCTACTTATTCACAACTTATTCCGGAAGACAACAAGGAAACCATTTTTGCAGTACGTCGTACACTTGACAAAGATGATGATGGATACAGCCGTATGGGTAGTATGTACATCCGTATCGATGGTTCGGGTTGGGAAGAAATGTCTCCTTCTTCAAGATATTTGGAGCTTTTGGAATTGCATTTGAATGCTAATGATATGCCTCAGGACTTACGTAGTAAATTTATCGTGAAAAGATACGTAGAAGATGGTGTAGCCGATTATACTCCGGTTGGATATCCAAATAATGTATATGAAGACTGGACGTTTGCTTATGCTGTTAAGCAAGCTAATACAGCCAATTATGAATACAAACAGTTGGATGTAGAAAAACAAGCTGACGGTACATTCCTTATTACCAAAGACGCTTCTAAATTTCAAAGCGCTACCATTCAAGAAGAAGCCTATAACACAGGTACTCGTTACTATGTAGTAGGACAGGACGGTAACAAGTATATAGGTCGTATCGAACCTAAAGTATTTGATGCTTCTACTAAGCGTGGTAAATCTTCTCTTTTCCTTGTGTATGCTATCAACAAATGTTCTTACCAGGAACAGAGCAAACATTTGTGGTCACCTATCATTTCCCGTTTGGCAGAAATGTATCTGATACGTGCCGAAGCTAATTATGAAAAGGGTGGTTCCGTACAGGCTACTTTGGATGATATCAATATCCTTCGTGAAAGAGCTGGTATACCGGAGTGGACAATGGAAAACATAGCTACTGCTGAAAGCGGAAATCCGAAAGATGTTCATAAGATTATCGAAGAAGAACGTATGTTGGAACTTGCATGGGAAGGTCATCGTCGTTTCGATGTATTCCGCTGGCGCCATACTATGGATAGAAGATATCCGGGAGGACATACCATTGCTCAGGGTGATAAGTTCTATGAAATTCCATATAACTCTCCATCAGTATGTGAGTTTATTCCACAGCTTCAATATGATGCTTATCCTTACAAATTGGAACAGAACCCCTAACAAAAACAGATTTACTAATTCAAAATGGATATACAAATGAAAAAAATATCATATTTACTTTTGCTCTTTTTCTCGGCCATTGTTTGTGGATGTTCCGAATATGAGCAACCGTATGTCGGTTACATCGTTGTAGAGCGTGCCGTATTGGATGCTGCTGCCAATTCCAGTACTACTGTGATTGCAGATACAGATATCTCTTCTGATATTGTTGTTGACAATGTAGACGCAGATTGGTGTCAGGTTTCGGTAAACGGTAAGGAAATTACCGTGACTGCAACATCTGCCAATACAGACAGCAGTTATCGTACAGCTACTGTCAGTGTAACATCCGGTTACCGCCAGGCTACTTTCACTGTATTGCAGAAGTATGATGGCCAAGAATTTTTGCAGTATGATTGGACTCGTTGGACTGCTACCGGTAATGGTGTTGAAGCCAGTGATGGTGGTGGTTATCCCAGCTTGTTTAAGGAAGAACGTACGAACTTCTGGCATAGTCCGTACAGTTATTCTGTGCCTCTTCCTTATATTTTGGAAATTGATATGAAAGAGGAACTGGAGTGCGCTATGTTCCACATCGGTAGAAGACACTATGCACCGAATGGCAACAATTATGGTACTGTAAAGACCATGAATATTTATGCCAGCACGGATAATGAGAACTACGAAAAGGTAGCTGATTTTACTTTCGCATTGCCGTGGACTGCTCCTGATGGAACTGTGGTAAAAAGCTATACCAGTCCGCTGATTCCGGCGTATGAAGAATTGGTGTTGTCTTCACCTGTCAAGGCCCGTTATTTCCGTTTGGAAATTACAGAAACCAATACGTCGAATAATGCATGCCAAGTGGCATACTTTAAAGTATTTGAAAGAATCTAGTTAAGATTTGATGAACTTTTAATACCGACTCTCTTTTGTGGAGGATGTTTGGAGATTTATTTCCGGCATCCTCCTTTTTTGTATATTACAAAACGTATGGATAGATTTCATAAAATCGAATTAAAACACTATTTTTGCACCGATTTAATAAAAATACGGTTATGGATACCATTCAGATAAAAGACAAGCGTTTCACGACTTTCATTCCCGAAGAGCGGATATTGAGAGAAGTAGAACGGGTAGCGAGTGAAATTAACCGGGATTTAGAAGGTACGAATCCCCTGTTTCTAAGTGTGCTCAACGGTTCGTTCATGTTTGCAGCCGATTTAATGCGTAACCTTACCATCCCCAGTGAGATATCTTTTGTAAAACTAGCTTCTTATGCCGGCACATCGTCTACCGGTAAAGTGAAAGAGTTGGTTGGTTTGAATGACGATATCGAAGGTCGTACAGTGGTGATTGTGGAAGATATCGTGGATACGGGAGTCACAATGAAACATTTATTGGAGACACTTCAAGCAAAGAACCCGAAGGAAATTCGTATTGCCACATTGCTGTTGAAGCCTGATAAACTGAAGGTAGATTTGAATATACATTATATAGCTATGCGTATTCCTAATGATTTTATTGTCGGTTATGGACTTGATTATGACGGCTTGGGGCGCAATTACCGTGATATCTATACTGTAATAGAGTAAGAATTATACAACTAAATATAATAATAAAAGGTAAAACAAGATGTTGAACATTGTAATTTTCGGTGCTCCGGGTTCGGGAAAAGGTACTCAGAGTGAACGTATTGTAGAGAAATTCGGTATTAATCACATTTCAACAGGAGATGTGCTTCGTGCAGAAATAAAGAATGGTACAGAACTGGGCAAAACTGCTAAAGGTTATATTGACCAGGGTCAGTTACTTCCTGATGAGCTGATTATCGACATCCTGGCTAGCACATTGGATAGTTTCAAGGATAGCAAAGGAGTTATTTTCGACGGTTTCCCCAGAACGATTGCTCAGGCAGAAGCGTTGAAGAAGATGTTGTCGGAACGCGGACAGGAAGTTTCTATTATGTTGGACCTTGATGTTCCCGAAGACGAACTGATGACGCGTCTGATTAAACGTGGACAGGAGTCAGGTCGTGCAGATGATAATGAAGAGACTATCAAGAAACGCCTTACTGTTTACCATTCGCAGACAGCTCCGCTGATTGACTGGTATAAAAAGGAAGGCAAATATCAGCATATTAACGGATTGGGTAATTTAGAAACAATTACGCAAGACATCTGTAAGGCTGTTGATGCAGTGAAGTAAGTTATATTTTATCGTATAGAATAAAAAGAGGCTCAACAATGGATAGAAATATCTTTTGTTGAGCCTCTTTGTTATGGGGACCCGGTTTTTTCCGATATGTTTGTGAAGCATATAGATAAGACATGCCAAGAAATGGAAAAAGAATAAATATTTGTTTCTGTTAAAAAACTTGAGGAAATCGACTGAAATCATTACTTTTGCACTCATTATCTCAAACAATAGAAGAAAATGGCTGAATCGAATTTTGTTGATTACGTGAAAATATATTGCCGTTCGGGAAAAGGCGGACGAGGCTCTACACACATGCGTCGTGAAAAATACGTACCCAATGGTGGCCCCGACGGTGGCGATGGTGGTAGAGGAGGTCATGTTATTTTGCGGGGAAACCGCAATTATTGGACATTACTTCACTTGAAATATGACCGTCATGTGTTTGCTACTCATGGCGGAAATGGTTCCAAAAATAAGAGTTTTGGTAAGGATGGTGAAGATAAAGTCATCGAAGTACCTTGTGGTACAGTGGTTTATAATGCTGAGACCGGTGAATATATTTGTGATATTACCGAAGATGGACAAGAAGTTGTCCTGCTGAAAGGCGGACGAGGAGGTCTGGGTAACTGGCATTTCCGCACTGCTACTCGTCAAGCACCGCGTTTTGCACAACCGGGAGAACCGATGCAGGAACTTACGGTTATTCTAGAATTGAAATTACTGGCAGATGTCGGTTTGGTAGGTTTTCCCAATGCCGGTAAATCGACTTTGCTTTCCACCGTGTCGGCTGCACGTCCCAAGATAGCCAATTATCCGTTTACTACGCTTGAACCCAATCTGGGTATTGTGTCTTATCGCGAAGGGAAATCTTTCGTTATGGCAGATATTCCCGGTATTATTGAGGGAGCCAGTGAAGGCAAAGGATTGGGACTCCGTTTCTTGCGACACATTGAGCGTAATTCATTATTACTTTTTATGGTGCCCGGAGATACAGACGATATCCGCAAAGAATATGATATATTGCTGAATGAACTGGCTACCTTTAATCCCGAAATGCTGGACAAACAGCGCGTGTTGGCTATCACAAAATCCGATATGCTGGATGAGGAGTTGATTAATATGCTTGAACCGACTCTTCCGAAAAATGTTCCACATATCTTCATATCTTCTGTCACTGGCATGGGCATCCAACAACTGAAGGATATGCTGTGGACAGAGCTGAATAAGGACAGCAACCGTTTAGAAGGTGTCCGTACCGAAACAATTGTCCATCGTGCCAAAGATGTAGCCAAATTGCAAGAAGAGCTAAAGGCTATGGGTGAAGACGAAGACTTTGAATTTGAATATGAGGACGATGACGATGATGATTTTGATTATGAATACGAGGAAGAAGATTGGGACGAAGAAAAGAAATGAAACGGCTGACATCAGATAATAAAATGTTGGGATATGAGCTGATGAAGGCATATCCCAACATTTCTTGTTTTTCTACTACCCGTCATGGAGGGTGCAGCGAGGGAAATTATGCTTCTTTTAATTGCACCGGATATTGTGGGGATGAGGCAGAGCATGTGCAGAAAAATCGTGAAATATTGTGTGAACTTTTGCCACAGAAACCTTTGGAATTAATTATTCCCCATCAAACGCACAGCACCAATATCGGTGTAATTGATGATGCCTGTATCAGAGCGAACAAGGAGAATCGGTTGGAAGATATTGATGCCATTATAACGGAACTTCCCGGCTATTGCCTTTGTATTTCAACGGCCGACTGCATCCCGGTGTTGCTTTATGACCCGACAAAGCAGGTCATTGCCGCTGCTCATGCCGGTTGGCGGGGTACGGTGGGAAAGATTGTGGCAAAAACTCTTGCAGTAATGAAAGAACGGTATGCTTCAGAGGAAAAGGATATAAAGGCCTGTATCGGTCCGGGCATCTCACTTGCTGCTTTTGAAGTAGGTGATGAGGTATACGAGACCTTTCGTACTGCCGGTTTTGACATGCGGCGCATTGCCCGTAAAGAAGAAAAATGGCATATTGATTTGTGGGAGGCCAACCGTTTGCAGTTGCTCGGTCACGGTGTAAAAGCGGAGAATATAGAGGTGGCGGGTATTTGTACCTATCAAAATTACCTCGATTTCTTTTCAGCCCGTCGGTTAGGAATCCGTTCAGGGCGAATCTTATCGGGAATCATGCTGCATCGCTGACGTAGCGGCGGATTGAAATTTAAAAGAAAAAATGGATTATGAAAATAGAAGTATCATCGGAAATAAGAACAGCTTGTCCGGCTTTTGCCGGGGTTGCCATCTCTGCCAAGGTGGTTAATACGGCGTACAATGAAGAATTGTGGAAGAAGATAAATGAATTTACTGTTCGTTATCGTGAAATGTATACGACGGATTCCATCAAAGATATGACGACTATTCATGCTACTCGCGAGGCTTATAAGAAATGTGGCAAGGACCCCAGCCGTTACCGTCCTTCGGGAGAAGCACTATGCCGCAGGATACTTCGCGGAATTTCACTCTATCAGATAGATACATTGGTAGACCTTATAAATCTGGTATCTATCCGTTTTGGTTATTCTATCGGAGGCTTTGATGCGGATAAGATAGTCGGCGACGCTCTTGTTTTGGGTATCGGCAAAGCCGGAGAACCGTATGAAGGCATTGGGCGCGGTGAACTGAACATAGAAGGAATGCCTGTTTATCGCGATGCGGTTGGCGGAATCGGGACACCTACCAGTGACAATGAACGTACAAAACTGGAATTGGGTACAACTCATCTGCTTACCATTATTAATGGTTATAGTGGAAAAGAGGGACTTCGGGATGCTGCCGACTATATGATTGAGTTGCTGAAAGAGTTTGCATCGGCAGAAGATATCAAACAGATTGAATTTTAACTCCTGAAACAAGCCATGAAAAGAGCCACATCTATCCTGTTATTGGTAATCCTGACGATTGCAGCTTGGGGAGGAGAACCGGCAAAGAATTTTACCGCTATGGAAATCAACCATATACGTGTAAAAACACCGGGGCTGTTCTCTGCGCACAAAAGTTTCAGCCTTCATTTGGACAGCCTGCAAGATAATGAGTTCTGCTTTCCGTTGCCGGGTGGAAAGTTGATTTCTTCCTATGGGGGACGTCGCGGGCACAGTGGGGTCGATATCAAGACAAAAGCAAATGATACAATTCGGTGCATATTTGATGGTGTCGTAAGAATGGCAAAACCTTATGCCGCTTATGGAAATGTGGTGGTAGTGCGTCATACCAACGGATTGGAAAGTGTTTATAGTCATAATTCAAGGAATCTGGTGAAATCGGGGGATGTAGTAAAAGCCGGAACACCACTTGCTCTTACCGGCAGAACAGGCAGAGCTACCACAGAACATCTTCATCTGGAGTTTCGGATAGACGGTCAACACTTCAATCCGAGTCTTGTTCTTGATTTAAAAGACCGTACTTTGCGTAAAGATAAACTTATCTGTACAAAACTCGGTAACAGAATAACAGTAAAATCTAAATTAATAAATAAACAATAAGAGGATGGACATAGAAAAAGCAATTACCGATGGAATCGTTTTCAAAGGTGGAAAGTCGTCGGGTAGAAAGAATGAAGAGAAAGTGAAAACGAAAGCGAAGAAGAAAAGTTATATCACCGGACTTCATGGCTCGGGTTCGGCCAAAATGAAAGCCGATATCCGAAAAAAACGTGCTAATCGCCATAAAGGAAAGTAAAATAGTTAGTGCTTTGTTAGTTATTAGATATTAACGATTTATCCCTTATTTCATAATAAATCTTTTGAAAAAGGAAGTATTTATGTTGCATAACATAAATATAAACGATACCTTTGCGCCGCACAATACAGAAGGGTGCTGATTCCTTCTATGTAACAAATAGGTTAATGTTTAATTTTGAGAACAAAAGAAAGATGAAAAAGATTGTATTGGTGTGTATTGTGGCTATTATGGCTACTGCTGCACAGGCGCAGATTTATGTAGGTGGAACTTTGGGTTTCAGTTCTGTTAAGACTGAAAATAGTGATGCCGAATTAAAGACTACTACTATCAAGCTCTTGCCTGAAATAGGTTATGAACTGGATGAGAATTGGTCGATTGGTACAGTTGTGGGGTATCAGTATAGCAAAACGGGCGATTTGAAGACCAACACTTTTACCATTGCTCCTTATGCTCGCTATTCTTTTCTGCAGAGTGATTTAATCAAATTATTTGTAGATGGAGGATTCGGCTTTTCTACAGCTAAAGTAAAGGGAAGCGATGCTGCAAATTCTTGGAACATTGGTTTGAAGCCGGGATTGGCAATTAAGCTGTCTGACCGTTTTTGTTTGGTTGCTAAGTATGGTTTCTTAGGATATTCACAGGATGAAACTCCCATGGGAACTAAAACGAAAAACTTCGGTTTGGATTTAGATACTGATGAGCTGAGCTTCGGTTTCCACTATATTTTCTAATCGATTTTTAGACATAGGTTTAAAACTTGTCGGGAGGGGGATTGTGTCAAAACGTTGATAATGATGTCATTTTGTTAGTAGGAAAGAGGTTTGCTTGCCCGAAAATGTTTTGTGTATTATTTCCAAGGTCGTGACCGTTGGTTCGGGCAGGCAAATCCTGCCCCTACAGTTGACGATTTGTAGACCATTTTAGTTTTGATACCCTCCCCCTTTCTTTATTTTTTCAATAATTAATGGTGGAACAAGCGGACACCTGTAAATGCCATGGTAATTCCATATTTGTCACAAGTATCGATAACGTGATCATCGCGTACGGAACCTCCGGCTTGTGCAATGTACTCCACTCCGCTTTTATGTGCGCGTTCTATGTTGTCGCCAAATGGGAAGAAAGCGTCCGACCCCAGTGAAACTCCTTTCATTGTATCCAGCCATGCGCGTTTTTCTTCACGCGTCAGTACTTCAGGTTTTTCGGTAAAGAATTGTTGCCAAACTCCGTCAGCCAATACGTCATCGTGGTCTTCGCTGATATACACATCAATAGTATTGTCGCGGTCGGCACGGCGGATTTTTTCTATCCATGGCAAGTTCATTACTTTAGGGTGTTGGCGCAGATACCAGATGTCAGCCTTGTTGCCTGCCAGTCGGGTGCAATGGATACGGCTTTGCTGTCCGGCACCGATACCGATAGCTTGACCGTCTTTCACATAACATACAGAATTACTTTGTGTATATTTTAGGGTGATAAGGGCGATAATCAGGTCGCGTTTGGCCTCTTCCGTGAAGTGTTGGTTCTTTGTCGGAATATTAGTCAGCAAGCTTTCGTCCAGTTTGATTTCGTTACGTCCTTGTTCAAAAGTAATACCAAACACATCCTTGTGTTCAATAGGGGCAGGACGGTAAGACGGGTCAATCTTGATGACGTTATAAGTACCTTTACGTTTGTTTTTCAAGATTTCGAGCGCTTCAGGCGTATAGTCGGGAGCAATGACACCATCCGATACTTCACGGTTGATGAGCCGTGCGGTTGCTTCATCGCATGTATCGCTTAAAGCAATGAAATCTCCGTAAGAAGACATACGGTCGGCGCCTCGTGCACGCGCGTATGCTGTTGCCAATGGGGTGAGAGGAAGGTCGTCTACAAAATAAATTTTCTTCAGTGTTTCACTCATTTCTATGCCGACAGCAGCTCCGGCGGGGCTGACGTGTTTGAAAGATGCAGCCGAAGGTAGTCCGGTGGCTTCTTTGAGTTCCTTTACTAACTGCCAGCTATTGAATGCATCCAGAAAATTAATATATCCGGGGCGTCCGTTCAATACCTCGATGGGCAATTCTCCTTCTTGCATAAAGATGCGTGACGGCTTTTGATTGGGATTGCAGCCGTACTTTAATTCTAATTCTTTTGCCATAGTTTTATGTATTTCAGTCTATTGGATTTTCATTTGGACAAAGATAAAGTTTTTTTGAAGAAAAATATTGCTTTTAATAAAACTTTCATATCTTTGCCTCTTGATGAAGGCATGTTTAGTTTTCATATTATTCATTGGGATAAGTCTGTCATTGGGGTGTTCGCGCCACTATCGGTCTTATCCGCTTTTCATGGAGCAAGCCCAAAGCTGTGTGGAAACAGCCCCCGACAGCGCCCTGCATTATCTCTCTTTACTGAAAGACAGTATCCGGTGTGAACCCGAAGAAACGCAAATGTACTATCATTTACTCACCATTAAAGCAGAAGACAAGTTATATACCCGCCATATCTCCGATTCGCTTATTAACCTTATTGTGAAATTCTATAATAAGTATGGCGACAAGAACAAACAGATAGAGGCATACTATTATCAAGGCAGTGTATATCGCGACCTGCATGATGCCCCGAGTGCTTTGGATGCCTTCCATGAAGTGATTAGCCGGAGCAAGGAACTGTCGCCCGCCGACAAGAAGCAATCCGCCGATTTAATGGCACGAACCTATAATCAAATGGGAACCTTGTTTGCTTATCAAGGGCTTTACGATGAAGCATTGCAAGCCAACAGGGAATCGGTAAACTGTTATCTGGCACAAGGGAAAAAAGACAAAATCTCCTATGCATTAAGAGATATTGCACGCATGTATGATGCCAAACATCAAAAGGACAGTGCGCTTCATTATTATCAAAAAGCATACCGCACAACATTATCCGCTCGCAGTCCTCATAAAGCATATCGCATTTTAGGAGAATTAGGCAGCTTTTACTATTATAGCTTGGTAAAAGCCGATTCCGCCAAACGAATGCTTATCACTGCCCTCAAGCATCAACCGGATATGGCAAATGCCCTGTTGGTATTAGGCGATGTCTATCGGGGTGAAAACCGATGGGACTCCGCCTGTTATTACCTGCATCAAGCCATAGAATATGGTGATATTTACAAACAGCATAGTGCCTACCGACATTTATCATCCATTGAGATTCAAAAACACAATTATCCTCAAGCCATAACCTATATCCGGCGGGCTCAACTGTTGGCAGACTCCATTAAGAAGATTACCCGAACAGAAGCGATTGCCAAAATAAACTCCCTGTATAATTATCAGCACATCCAGAAAGAGAACTATACACTCCTGTTGGAAAATGAAAAGAAGAATACTTTCTTATGGATACTTGGCTGTATATCTGTGGTCATCATGGGGGTAGCTATCAGTGTCTATTTCCATTATAAAAAGAAAGTACAAAACACTCGCCTACAAATGCACAAGCTTAGCAAACTAAAAGAAGAACAAGAAGCAATGAGCATGAAAGCCCATGAAGAAAACATCTGCAAAATAAAAGAATTAGAGCAAAAACAAATAGAAACAGAACCACGAGTAAAAGAATTAGAGCAAAAGCTAGTTGAGCAAGAAGGAAAAATAACAGAAAAGGAAACACTATTGAAAGCGCAAAAGGAAGAATTAGAGCAAGCAAAAGCCCTGCAAAACTTGCTCCTGGCTCAAAAAGAGGAACTGGAAGCTAAAAACAAAGAAATTATCGCCTGTCTAAAAAAACAAAAAGTTTTACAAGACTCCCTGCGTCAGACTTCCATCTATCATTTTTTCCATCAGGCATGTACCAAGGCAGACAGCAAAATAACTGAAGAGAAGTGGTCAGAGCTACAAAAAGAGGTTGATACCGCCTATCCCAACTTCAGCAAGCACCTATATGAGTTATCTCCAAAATTATCAGTCATCGAACTGCAAATATGCTATCTAATGAAGATTTCAATTCCACCAACCCATATTGCCATTTTCACCAATCGCACCAAAGCTGCCATAAGTAATGCTCGCACCCGCCTTGCAAAGAGACTACTGGGAGAACAAAACTCTACCGAGAAACTGGATGCTTTTGTCTCTGATTTACAGTAGATTATAACCTGTAGTGTACTAATTGTGTACTTTAGAAAGTACAAGAAGTCATCTGTGTACTAAAAGTGTACCAGTTCTTGATGATACATTAAAATCTTTTTTCATATTTGCCTAAACTTTAAAACGAAATGCAAAATATGAAAAATGCAGTATTAGTATTAACAGCTTTTCTTCTTCTCTTTCCATATAAGTTAATGGCAGAGAATAAAGTAATCTCTATTGAAGATGGATGGGACATTGAGAATGATCGTTCTATTTCATTTGTCCCTCAGCTATCCATAGACGAACAGAACATCTATATCTATTCCGAAAAGGAATTAAATGATTTGGAAGTGATAATAAAAGACTCTTTGGGTAATGTTATTTATTATAATGTAACTACCGTTTCCGGATATACCACTTATCCCATTCTTATTGATAATTGGAATAAAGGAGAGTATACTATACAACTAAAAAAAGGGAGTAGTTATATGCAGGGAATTATCCGCATAGAATAGGAGATAATTTAAACTCTTTTATCACACGGTATTCAAAGAATCTGTAGAACAGATACATTTTCAACTGATAGATTTGAATTTTAAAAAGTACTTTTAGATGATATATGATATAACCATGAGTAAGACACAATTCTCCCAATTAGATACATTAAATCGTATTACCAACCATTTAATAATGTCCAGTAATTCTATACAGGATATAGGACTTTATTATGGAAAACTTGGTATTATCGCTTTCTTTTATCATTACTCACGGTTTGTACAGAAGACTATTTATGAAAAATTTGCTGATGAACTATTGGATGAAGTCTGTGAAACAGTTCATGAACAACTACCCTGTGACCTTGCCAATGGTTATTGTGGCATAGGATGGACGGTAGAATATCTTTTCAAACAAAAATTTATAAAAGGAAATACTTATGAAATTCTACGAAATATTGATGAAAAAGTTATGGAACGAGATACACGAAGAATTACAGACAAAAGTCTAGCATCAGGAATAGAGGGAATTTTTTTATATGTGTTAGTACGATTAACAACGCATCCGTTAGACATTCTTTTTGATAAAAATTACTTAAATGAATTGTATGATATAGCAAAAATAATTCAAAAAGAGGATGAAGAAGAACATGTTTTTCTAAACAATTATATAAAATGGTTTGAAGGTAAAATAATAGAAAGCGATATATTTTCTTTACGTTCTTGCTTAAACTTGTCTGATACTCTATTATATAAAGGGAATATATGGAACTGTGGAATAGGACTAAAAGACGGTTGTGCAGGAATAGGAATGAAATTGATGATGGAGATTTGACGAAATGAAACATATCTATTTGATAATTGATAGAGCTAATACGGAAGATTACGGAATAGGGACTTATATCAGGCAAATAAAACAGTGTTTGAAAGTAAGTCCTCTGTTGTCTGTAACCATTGTAGAATCAGATAATTCTATAGATGAAGTAACAGAAAGCCAAACGAATGGTTTTAATCATTTGCGCTTTCCATTACATTATAAAGCCTTATACCATAAGGCCGAAGATTATTATATGGCTGTGGCATATAAACTATGTTCTACTATTTGTGAAAATGATATGAATATATTTTGTTTTAATTATTTACAACAGTATGCTTTGGCTGCAAAAATAAAAGAGTTATCGCCACGCTCTGTTATTTGGGTAACGGTACATTTTGTAAATTGGATGTTCGCGTTGAAAGGAAATATTGGGAAAATGCATACAATACTTAATGAACACTACCAAGAGAACAGCTTTGTATTATTTGTATTAAAAGACTATATGGATAGTGGGAAAATGCTACGGCTTGCCAATCGGGTAATTTTTTTATCTGCTTATACTCAAAAAGTATTAAGCCAAGAATATGAATTGAATAAGCATGACAGCGTTGTAATACCCAATGGAATGGAAGATAACGGTGTAATACTGAACAAACGCCAAAAAGAAAGAGTTAAAAAATCTTTAGGTTTACCTAAACATGAAAAAATCATTCTTTATGCAGGTCGTTTGGTAGAAGAAAAAGGCTTGGGCTATTTGATTAAAGCATTCCGCATGTTATTAAAGAAAAATCCAGATTGCCGTCTAGTAATAGCCGGAGACGGAGATTTGTCTAAATATATTTACGAGAGTAGATACTGTTCTAAAATAACTTTTGTTGGTAAATTACCCCATAAAGAATTATACTTATTATATCAAATTGCCGATATAGGTGTATTACCTTCGCTAATGGAGCAATGTAGCTATACAGTGATAGAAATGCTGATGTTTGGTTTACCTATCATTGGAACTACAACTCCTGGGATATCAGAAATGATAGAAGATGGTGTGCATGGATATAAGGTAAAGATAAGAAAAAGAATTGATGGAACACCTTTCCTAAAAGAAACAGAAATAGTAAATGCTCTCTTAAATATATTAGCATGTGGTCAAAAAGAACGCATGGCTAAAAACTGTAGAGAACGGTATGAGAAACGCTATCGTTTAGCTTATATGCGAGACAGAATTAACCTGTTATTATAAACGTTTTATTTATTAATTTTAAAAGTGATAATTTATGAAAAAACTGAACTCAATCAAGTTGAATGGTTTGAATAAATCCAACTTGGAACTGCGCGAAATGTCGCACATTTATGGTGGAAATTATTGTGCTTTTGGCGATGATAATCTAAAAGCTAACGAGGGACAAGGCAAATGCTCTTGCTATTGTTCTTTCAGTAATTACTACTATTCGGGAACAGGATTAAAGCATGAAGCTTCACATGCCAAAGCGACTACGTCTTTTTAAAGGACTCCCGTAAAATGAGAAATAACAGTTTGTCCAAATTGTTATAGCATCGAGAACTATTGCTTATTTTTTAATAAGCAATAGTTTGTTTAACAAAGCCAATATCATCAAAACCATGAAAATAATATTTGTATACAGCATATCACTCCTCTGCTTCATGGCTTGCAGTTCGGGAAACCAAAAAACTGCCACCCAACCGGAAAGAAAAGACAATATCATTCATTTGTCTGCTGCCATAGAAAATGCAAGGGAGGAAATGTTGCTTTCGGAATTGGTGGACAGTATAAGCTATATCCCGATGGAAACGACTCCGAACGGTATGGTACAAGTTATAAAACGGATGTGTTTCAACTTGTCCCCAGAACATATTTTTTATTGCAACCAGTGCTATGACTGGAAAGGAAAATTCATACGTAGCATCGGCCGGGTAGGGCAAGGACCTTGTGAAGATGTAGCGGCCATATACGCTAATATAATCTATCACAAAGGTTTTTTTTATGGAAATGGGTATAAAATAATAGAGTATGACCGGAATGGGAACTGTACCGGCAAAGAGCGCACATGGAATACAGCTGAGTCATTGGAAGAACAAGGGACAGGTTTTTCTCACATGGTATGTCTTGCTCCTGCAGGAGACAACCTGATGTTCTATAACTTTCCCGACACGATGTATTTCATGGATACCGACTACAAGTTTGTGGCCAAACGCGCCATGATGCCTTCTCCCGAACCGGGATTGGTCAACAATGCACAGATTGAAGCACACGGTAAGCTCACTACTTTCTACAAGGATACGGTACTTTTTTATAATTTCTATACTGACACGATTTTCACGGTAAACTCCACCACACTTTCCCCGCGCTGGGTGGTAGAACTGAAAGACGAATTGCGAATTGCCAAGGAAACGGTATATATAGAATACGGTGCTTTATGTGCAGAGGCTTTTCAGGCCTACAAGAACGGAACTACAGAGTCTGCGGAAATCCTCAAGATAATGGATGGCAAATATGTGGTGCCTGTCGTATATGAAACCGATGATTTTGTCTTTCTTGATGTATACATGCGCAGAATGTGGGCTGAACTCCGCAACTTGCCGTTTACCCCTCCGGTGCTGGCTGTCTATAACAAGAAGACCGGCGAGACCTTTGGCGTAAACAAGATTATTGACGACCTCGGAGGTATGAAGACCTTCTGGCCTAGGTTGGGTATCTGTAACAACAAGATGGTAGATGCCATCTGGCCCTATAAACTACAAGAATTCATCAACGAAGAAAAGGAGAAAGGAAACACAGTCAGCCCACTTCTCCTAGACTTAATGAAACGTGTACACGAAGACGATAACCCGATATTAATCATAGCTCATCTAAAGACAAAATGAAAGCATATACTTTTACTAAAACTTCAGGAGGAAATTGTTATTTATATAATAGCAAAAAGTCAACTTTACTAAACGTTCATCCTATTATTGAAACACTAAAAGGAGTAGATAAAAATGATGAAAAAGACGTTTTGTTTGCCAAGATAAAGGATTTTAAAATTAGTGATGCTGATAAAAAAATACAACTCGACAAATACCTGTTTCTACGAGAAAAAGGTTTTTTTGAAGATATTGACGAAACAAATTTCATCAATGGAACGATATCAGCCCAAATCGTAGAAAAGCAGGTAGCATCAATAGATAATATTCTCTTTCAAGTGACAGGGAATTGTAATTTACAATGCCGATACTGTTGTTACGGAGATATGTATACTGATAAAGTAGAAAAACAAAATATGTCTCAGGAAACTGTAGAAATCGTATTGAACTACTTATTGTCCTATTGGACTTCAAATAAGAATCTGTCGTATGGACACACCATCCAAATTGGCTTTTACGGCGGAGAGCCTCTTGTTAATTTTCCTTTAATAGAGAAAATCATCCATATATGTGAGAACATTAAAAAAAAGACAGGTCTGATATTTGCTTATAGCATGACTACGAATGCAGTATTACTCCATAAATATAAAAGATTTATCGTTGAACATAACTTCTCCTTATTGATTAGCTTGGATGGCAACGAAACCCATAATATGCTAAGAGTCAAGGCAGATGGAAGTCCTTCTTTCAAAACTGTATTCAATAATATAAAGGAATTGCAACAGGAATATCAAGATTATTTTCAAAAAAAAGTAGAATTCAACTCTGTATTAAACAAATATTCTTCTGTAAATGAAGTACATACCTTTATATTTAATGAATTTGGAAAGATACCATTGATAGAAACTATATCGCAAACTGAGTTAAACGACAATAAAAGAGAAGATTTTCAAGAGTTAGTGAACTCTTATCAAGAATCACGTGAAATGATGAACCAAAGACAAGACAGATCACCAATGTTCAAAGAAATAGGCTTCTTTTTTTATTACCAATTAGATAATGCCTATAAACATTATTGTGAAGTATTGTATGGCTCCGTTAAACAAAAGAAACAAATACCTACCGGAACTTGCCTGCCTTTCTTTAAAAAAATATTTATAACAGCCGATAACAGACTACTGACTTGTGAAAGAATCAGCTTACAACATGTATTGGGAACAGTGGATAAGGAAGTACATTTGGATTTTGAAAAGATAGCCTGTAAATACAATGGCTTTTATGAAAAAATGAGACTTCAATGTAAAGATTGTTATCTAATAGAAAACTGCGGTGAATGCTTCTTGCAATTTCCCATGAAAGACGGAGTACCAGTATGTCGTGTAAAAATGGATGAAATCAGTTATCGCAGTTATCTTTCAAAACTGTTTGGGGTACTTGAAGAGAATCCTACTTTCTTTGAACAAATTAATAAAATGATATTCGCATGAAAAAGTATTGGTTTATTATTGAAACGTATGTTTTCCTTTGGAAAAAGGAATCATCTGTATTAGTTTATAATACCCTAAGTGGACATGGATATACCTATAATTGCACTCCACTAATGTCTTCTTTTATAGATAAGCTTATCTCACCCGAAAATTTATATTGTATTTCAATAGATGAAGAATTCTTAAACGAACCTTCAATCTTGGAATTTGTAAATTCAATGCAAACAAAATTTTGTGGCACTCTATTTGACAGGGAAATTTTTCCTCAAAAACCCATAGTGGTGGTTCCTAGAGTAAATATCAGTGAAGATGTAGAACGAACAGAGTCTTCTGATATTTTTGGTGACAATGTGTTACGCAATTTAACAGATATATTTATAGAGTTGACAGGGCAATGCAATAATTCATGTCCAGATTGCGAATCAATCTATAAACAAACATGTTGGTGTCATAAAAGTGAAAGTACTTTGTCTTTTAGGCAACTAGAAACCATTTTTGATAAAATAAAATTTTTAAATGTATTTGAACTTCATCTGTTGGGTGGAAATATGTTTGCCCATCCCGATTGGAATAAGTTACTTTCAAAGTTCAATGAAATACCTTGCAAAAAGAGCTTCTATGTTCATTATACATCGTTTTTAAATACTAATGAATGTATTTCCAAGCTATTGCAGGTTACAAATTCGGTAATCAAAATTCTCATTGACTTTGCAAACATCAATAGAGAAAAACATGATTTGGATTTACTTTCTATTTGGGACAAACGATTTGAGTATATTTTTCTAATAAGATCAACAGAAGAATATGAAAAGGCTTGTAACAGAATTGAGAATGGGAATTTGAATGCAAAAATAATTCCTTTCTTCAATTCGCATAATCTTTCTTTTTTTCAAGAGAATATATATTTAAATGTAGAAGATATTCTATCTACCTCATGGAGTAAAAATGAAATATTTGCTAACCAGCAACTTAACACGAACGATTTTGGTAAAATTAGAATAGCGACCAATGGATATATCTATGCAAATCCTAATTATCAACCTATAGGCAAATGGGATGACGATTATAAAAAATTGATTTATAATGAACTGAGACATGGAAATTCATGGCGTAGAACACGAGATAAACAAGCTATTTGTAAAGAATGTATATATAAATATTTATGCCCGTCTCCTTCGAATTATGAAATTGCTATTCAAAAGCCCAATCTATGCAATCTTTAAAAAGAATATTTTTATGTATGTAAAAACATGTTTTATCCATCAAAAGAAGCAAGATTCTGTTCCATAAATAGGAATACAATAGCCAACAAATTAGTGACACTTTTTATGACTAAAATGACATGAACACCTTCCCCCACTACCTCCAGTTGGATGCGATGGACTGCGGTCCCACCTGCCTGCGGATGATAGCCAGATATTACGGCAAGAACAGCCTCTCCTTCTTCTTCTTCAGGTATCTGTTGCCCTATAAAAGACAAATCGCTCACTTACTCCTGGGGATGTTGGCTGTGAGCCTCTTGCAGCTGATATTCCCTTTCCTTACGCAATCATTGGTGGATGTCGGGATTCGGGACGGGAACTTGGGCTTTATCACGCTGATTCTGACAGCCCAGCTCGTCGTCTCCGTTTCCCAGCTTTCCGTGGAGTTCATACGGAGCTGGATATTGCTCCACATGAACACGCGCATCAACATATCACTCATCTCCGACTTCCTGATAAAGCTGATGAAGCTGCCGCTGCGTTTCTTCGACACCAGGATGATAGGGGACATCATGCAGCGCATCGGAGACCATAACCGCATCGAGAGCTTCCTCACCGGCTCATCGGTCGCAACGCTGTTCTCGTTTGTCAATTTCTTCATCTTCGGATGGATACTGGCCTGTTACAATCCGGTCATACTGGGCATATTCCTGGCAGGGAACACGCTGTATGTGTGCTGGGTGCTCGTGTTCATGAAATACAGGAGGGAACTGGACATCAGGCGGTTTGCACAGGCGGCCGGGGAACAGAGCAGCCTGATACAGCTGGTGACCGCCATGCAGGAGATAAAGCTGAACAACTGCGAGAAGCAGAAAAGATGGCAGTGGGAAAGGATTCAGGTGAAACTTTTCAAAATCAGCATCCGGGGGCTGGCACTGGGACAGGTGCAGCAGACGGGCTCCGTCTTCTTCAACCGGACCACGAACATCATCATCTCCTTCATCGCTGCCAAGGCGGTGGTGGACGGACAGATGACCCTGGGCATGATGGTGTCGCTGACCTACATCATCGGGCAGCTCAACGGCCCGGTCACGTCGTTCATCGGGTTCGCACAGCAGCTGCAGGATGCGAAGATAAGCCTCGAAAGGCTCAATGAGATACACGGGAAGGAGGACGAGGAGCAGGACATCGCCTCCAAGCTCTCCGCCCTGCCCGAAAAGAGGGACATCACGCTCAGCCACGTGTCCTTCAGCTATGACGGCGCGGACCGGGATTACGTGCTGGACGACGTGTGCCTGAGCATCCCCCGGCACAAGGTGACCGCCATCGTGGGTGCCAGTGGCAGCGGAAAGACCACGCTGGTCAAGCTGATGCTGGGATTCTACACGCCCGGCAAGGGGAGCATCAGGCTGGGAGAGACGCCGCTGGGAATGATAAACCCGCACCTGTGGAGGGCTAAGAGCGGGGCGGTGATGCAGGACGGATTCATCTTCTCCGATACCATCGCGAACAACATTGCCGTAGGCACCGAACAGCCGGACATCGAACGGCTGAGGCATGCCGTGAGCGTGGCGAACATCAGGGAATTCATCGACTCGCTCCCGCTGGGCTACAACACCAGAATCGGCATGGAGGGGAATGGGCTCAGCCAGGGGCAGAAACAGAGGCTGCTGATAGCAAGGGCCGTTTACAAGAATCCCGAATTCCTCTTCTTTGACGAGGCGACCAACGCCCTGGATGCCAACAACGAGAAGGAGATAATGGAACACCTGCACGAGTTCTACCGGGGAAAGACCGTAGTGGTGGTGGCGCACCGGCTCAGCACGGTGCGCGACGCGGACAAGATTGTGGTGCTGGACAAGGGGAAAGTGGCCGAAGAGGGCACGCACCGGGAACTGACGGAGAAACGGGGACTGTACTACCGGCTGGTGAAGAACCAGCTGGAACTGGGAAACTGAGGAAAGGAGGAAGGCATGGAAGAGGAACGGACGCACAGGGAGATTGAACTGCGCAGCGAGGAGGTGCAGGAGGTGATGGGCAGGATTCCGCCCGCCATCCTCCGCTATGGGATTGTCGTGCTGCTGGGCATTATGGCCGTCGTCCTTGCAGGCAGCGCCTGCTTCAGCTATCCCGACACGGTGGAGACGGAGTTCACACTCACCACGCAGAACCCGCCCGCCTACATCATGGCGCAGAGCGCGGGAAGGATAGAACAGCTATATACTGCCAACTCCCAGCCTGTCGGAAAGGGCGACATGCTGGGAGTGATAGAGAACGTGGCACGCACCGAAGACCTGTTCGTGCTGCGGGAACGGATGAAGGAATGGAAGCAGGGCGGAAGCCGCACCGAGCAGGTGGGTACGCTCTTTTTCCACCGGATAGCGGAGCTGGGAAGTGTGCAGGCGGCGTATTCGTCCTGCCTGCTGGCCTGGAACAACTACCTTCAGCACATGCAGGAAAGCAGGACGTATGAGACAGAGGTGGCCAACACCGTGGCGGGTCTGCTCAACGCCGTGGCCGAATGGGAGAAGAACTATCTGCTGACAGCCCCCGCGGATGGGACGGTGGCGTTCATGCAGCTGTGGAAAAGGAACCAGTACGTGGAGGCGGGAGAGACCATGTTTGTCATTGTCCCCCACGACGCAGCCCTTCCGGTGGGCAAGGCCCTGCTGCCCATGGAGGGAATAGGGAAAGTCCGGACGGGGCAACGGGTCATCATCCGGTTGCCGGCGTTTCCCGAACAGGAGTTCGGAACCATAGAGGGAAGGGTGGAGTCCGTCTCCCCCGTGCCCGACGAACAGGGAAGGTTTGTACTGGAAATAGCACTGCCGCAGGGACTGACCACCCGCTATGGCAAAGAACTGCCTTTAATAAAGACCATGACGGGAACGGCATCCATCGTCACGAAGGAAAAAAGCCTGCTCAGCAGGTTGCTGAATTTAAAATAAGAGTTTATGCTTAACAAAATGGGAGAAACGATTGCCTTGTTCCGCCTCTATCGCGACACAGGAGAAGAAGAATGGAGCATACGAGCGGAGAAATTGCTGGATGATATATGGAACGGATGTACCGAAGATATGTCATTGGCATACGGAGACGGCCTGTGCGGAATAGGGGCAGGAACGGAATATCTGATACAAAATGGTTTTGTGGAAGGAGACGCGGATGAAATCCTGGCAGAAATAGACAGCAGGGTGTTTGCCGCCATCAATGCCCGCCCACCATTCGATTTAAGCATTGAACAGGGAATATCAGGACTGGCTTGTTATTTATACCATCGGCTTTGCTACAGGAAGGATTCTGAGGAACCGGTCGTGCTGAACTTGAAAGAATACACCATCTATCTCATTGACTGGATAGCTGAAGCCTTACAAGATGATGCTACCGGCAAGGATTATTATGAAGTCTATTTCATTCTGGTCTTATTGCACACTCTGAATATAATGAATGCCAAAATAGAAAATCTATTGGAATGGTGCGACAAGGAAATAACAGCAGCTCATGTAAAGAACCGATAATCAAACGATGACAACCATTATGAAAGACACTCCTTCCATGCCTCCTGTAAGTATTGTGATTCCGTTGCGGATTGAATCAACGGAACGTGAAGCAAACCTGCACTGCGTATTGCAGTATCTGCTCCGGTCGCCGTTTGTATATATTGACTTGCTGGAAGCTGACAAAGAACGCCATTTCTTTTTCACTCATCATGAACGGATACGCTACCGTTTCGTGCATGACGAAGAACCTGTTTTCTATCGCACCCACTACCTGAACGAACTGCTGAGGGAGGCACAACATTCCATAGTCGGTATATGGGATGCGGACGTACTGATACCTGAAGCTCAACTGATTGCTGCCGTATGGCATGTCTTAGGGGGATGCGTCTTATGCTTCCCTTACAATGGGAAATTCCGTTTTCTGGAGAAAGAAAGAAGCAATGCCATTCGGAAAGACATGGATGAGCTGCAGGCCGGAGAAGGTTATTGCCTGCTGGGGCGACCGTCGGTGGGAGGAGCCTTTCTGGTGAATAAAACTAAATATCTGGAAGCGGGAGGTGAGAACGAAGGTTTCTACGGATGGGGGCCCGAAGATGCAGAGAGAGTAAAAAGACTGGAGATTCTGGAATTGCCGATAGCAAGAACGAAAGGATTGCTTTATCATCTCCACCATGAAAGAAAGCCGGATATAGGAGTGGATAATAGAAAAAAGGCACAGCATAACCAGAAAGTACTTCTAAATACTTGCCGGCAAAGCAAGGAAGAGTTGACAAAGGCACTGAAATGCCATACCGGAATATTTTCTTATTTAGACAACCATAACTGAAACCATTATGAATATAGCATTCCTTTCCTCCCTGAACCCGACAGACATACACAACTGGTCGGGAACATTATATTATATGTATCATCATCTGGAGAAAAATCACCGGCTCACTTGGACCGGTCGGCAGCAATTGGAAGAAGCCATCCAATTCCACCGGGAAAACTTCGGGGAAGACACTCCTTTCTCACCGGAGAAATATGCCCGGCTATTCGGAAAGATGCTGACCGATTTATTCCATTATGAATGCTATGACCTGATTATCTGCCGGGACTATTTCTTTTTAGCCTATCTGACAACGGAGATTCCTGTTATATATATTGGTGACACCACTTGCAGACTCTTCAACCAATACTTGAAAATCACAGATTCCCCAAGACTCGATTTAGCCGAAGAACTGGAAGAAAGATCAATCCAAAAGGCGACACATATTGTATATGCTTCCGAATGGGCCAAAAACAGTGCTATCAACCACTACCATGCAGCACCTGAAAAAATCAGTGTTATAGAGTTCGGAGCCAATATAGACAACATTCCTGAGTATACCGGCCATGATTGTACATCTGCCTGCAACTTGCTCTTTATAGGTAAAAATTGGGAAATGAAAGGCGGGAATAAGGCTATTGACGTTTTCCGTTCTGTAAAACAGAAAGGTATTCCATGCACATTGACCATTATCGGAAGTACACCTGCGCCAATGCCAAAGGATGCAGATATTGTTGTTTATCCTTATATCGACAAGTCATCAGCCGAAGGGCAAAAACTTTTTGAACAAATACTCCGCCAATCCCATTATCTGATTGCCCCTACTCTGTTTGACTGTTTCGGCATTGTATATTGCGAAGCCTCTGCATACGGCATACCTGTACTGACCACCGATGTGGGAGGTATCAGCCAGGCTGTCCGTAATGGGCACAACGGATTCTTGTTTGCTGCCGATGCTCCCGCATCCGATTATGCAGATAAAATCATAGATTTATATACGCATAAAGATAGGTATGCCAATCTCGGAAGAGAATGTAGGAAACATTTTGAAACGCGCTTGAATTGGAATGTTTGGGAGAAGCGCATGAACGACTTGCTTGTTTCCATAAAAGAAAGGGAAGAAGGGACTTATATCCCCGTATACGCCATTAATATGAAAGAAAGGGAGGAAAGAAGGAAACATATCGTTCGTGAATTTGAAGGAAAACCGGAATTTGAATTTCACCTTGTCGAAGCATGCACCCACTCCAAAGGTACGATTGGGCTTTGGAACAGCATAGTAAAGGTGATAAAGATGGCTAAAGAACAGGAAGAGGATGTAATTGTCATCTGTGAAGACGACCACTTCTTTACCGAGAATTATTCCCCCGGACTGTTATTTAAAGAAATCCGGGAGGCGTATATGCAAGGAGCCGAACTCTTATCGGGGGGTATCGGAGGATTCGGACAAGCCATTCCTGTCGGGTATCATCGTTATTGGGTAGACTGGTTTTGGAGTACCCAATTTATTGTTATTTATTCATCTGCGTTTGATACTATCCTGTCCTACGAATTTCAAGAGGATGATACTGCCGATGGGGTACTGTCCGAAATTATTTATAACAAGATGGTGATTTATCCGTTTATCTCGGAACAAAAAGATTTTGGATATTCGGATGTCACCTTGGGAAATATGGAATACCCGGGAAAAATCAGGGAATTCTTCAAAAGGGCCAATGCCAGATTCAAAATGATACGAACCATTCAGGATTTATCTGTGCCCAAGTATTAATGTTTGTCTAAATTCAAACATTCTCAATGGGTATCTTGTTACATTCCATCACCCGGTACACATTTTCCCTGGTGTCTGCTTACCCATACCGGATTGTCGTATGGGATAGACGGGCGCAATAACATATATACGTATAGTCTTATACATACGTATGTGTGGGCCGATACGTATATACGTGCAGGCTCACGCGTATATACGTGTAGGCTCACGCCACCGTATGTGTGATTGACCGATGCGTACATGCACATTAAAAAGAACAGGCAGCTCACACCGAGTGCTGCCAAAAGACCTTGATGTTTTAAAAAAAGATGGTGGCGTTTTAATAAAAGGCTTTGATGTTTCTTAAAAACCTCCAAGTCTTTTTTTTAAAGCCCGGCGTGTTTTTATGTAATGGCAGGTGGAATTCTCCCCTCATTAAGCCGGTCATTCCTCTTTTTCCGTTCATCCTTACATTTTAGTTTGAACAAGCGGATAATCAATCGGTTAAGAATGACAGGACCTCCCCTCATCCTCCTTTCATCCGTGCCTCCCAAGTCCCTTCACAATCTGCCTTCAGCCTTTGTCTCGCCAGAAGAAGTTTTACAGATGAAAGGAGGCTGAAAGGGGGATGAAACGATGTTCTTTCACAACCAAAACCCCCATCGGCAGGACGTTTCAGCAGTAGATGAAAGGAGGAAGGAAGAAACGATGCAATCATTGATAGATGTCAGGATTCGGGACGATGTTCGTAAGCATTCAGCCTCGTGCGTATTTCTCTCCAAGCTATAATAAAGAAGGTGTGCCAAAACTACAATTGACGGTCACGACCTTGGAAATAATACACAAAGTAAGCTGTTTTCGGGCGAGCGACCTCTCCCCTACTAGCAAAATGACAGCATCATCAACGTTTATACACAACCTCATAATCAATTAAAGGTCTAAAAGAATAAATATTTTTTCCATAAAGCCATTTGAATATACAAAAAAATCTTAGCTTTGCAGAACATATATATTAATGAAGAATAACCACATGAAAGTATCATTACAAAGCATCAATAGGAATACTATTCTGTATTTTCTATTTGTGTTCTTGCCAATCTCCACAAAAACAAGTAAATAATCCACAAGAGACAGAAAACGGAATAATCACTTTAACCGCAGATTATCCAATAGAAAAAGATACGCTTACATTAAGCGAAATAGCCGACACTGTTTTTTATGTAAAACTACAACAACAAGGTATCAGCAACAATGCACGTATAGAATATCTTGACAGTCTAATTTTGGTTTATGATTTTTTCAACCTATATACGTTCAATCATTATGGAAAATTATTATACAAAATAGAGGCACGAGGAGGAAGTATGGACTTTTTGCCGGATAAATCGTATTTCTATCTATATACATTTATGGATGAATGCATCAGGAAATATGATTTAAAGGGAAATATACTTCAGACTATCCATTTAAAAGAAAAAGTGAATGGATATAGATATTCTTTCCTTTGTCTTAACGACAGTTTATTTGTCATGAGTCAAAACAATGAAGGAAATAATCCGAACGAATTATTTTTTATCAATGGAAAAGGAAGTATAATTGAGCGTAAGGCGAATATAAATCAATTCCAAGCAAGTGAAAAATCATATTTCAACAACATGGATTGGCGCCGATCCTTATTCAGAGGACAGAATGGATGTTATTACCACCGTGATTATAGTGACACCCTTTGGAAAGTACACGATGATATGACTTTGCAAGCACTGTTAGTAGAAAATAAAATTAAGAAAGTGCCTTTAGAACAGAGAACAGAATATTCGGGAAAACCCATGAGTGATTATATAACGACTACACTAGCCGAAAAGTTGAATGTAGTCCGCTATTATGAAACTTCCCTCTATTATATAGCGGAATATAAAGCCGGAGGGCATTCAAGGGGGCTTTCCAACTATTTGTTCTATGACAAAAAGACAACTAAATTATATCAAGTGACGAATAAATTTGACTATGAAAACAAGCATGCACTTTTCCATTTCGGCATATTCAATGATTATGACGGTGGTCTTGCTTTTGCTCCATCCGCACAATCAGGAGATTACTTAATAATGGTAAACGCCAGCGACCAGCAGGGAGATAGGCATAAGACCCTACCTAAAACACTTTACCAAGAAGGTAGAATAATACCAGAATTAGTCAATAAAAAGCCTGTATCCAGACAAAGACAAATGAGAAGTGATGTATATCATGATGAAAGACATAGGGACCAGCTTAATGAATTCTTTAAAGATTTCAATGAAAAAGAGCATACAATGCTGATGTTTGTCAAACTAAAGAAATAAGTATATATGTCAAAAAAGAAATTATACTGTGTGATTCTCCTCGTTTGTCTACTTTGCTGTGCGTGTGGGAAGAAAGAGGGATACAATGCCCTCAGTTATCAAGTAACAGAAAACGATACTTTGTTTATTTGCGATGCCGAACAATGGGGAAATAGTAGACAAATAAAGTTAAGCAATTGGGTCACAGACTTTAAGTGTATTCAATTGGAAAATTCAGACACTGCGTTAGTGAAAGGATGGAGAGTATATATCACTGACAATTATATTGGCGTATTGGACGAACAGGCTTTCAAATTGTTTAATCATCAAGGAAAATTCCTCTGCAATATTGGACGTACAGGGCAAGGACCAGGAGAACACAAAGTGCTATATGGTGCTACACTCAATGAAAAGTTCGACAAAATTTGCCTTGCACCGTTTTATGGGAAATCACTCTTGGAATATAATTTCAGAGGAGAATTTCTTCAGTCAATAGATGTTTCCGTCATAGTGAAAGGACAGGTACGCTATCAGCCTGATGGTTCATTACTTTTGACCCATTTACAATTTGCTAATTCACCTACTTTTCAATATTTACACGTAGATACGACTGGAATAAAGACTTATATTAACGATGATTCGAAATTAATTTCCAGCATAGATGAAGAAGGTAACTTTATAGGGTTCAACAATGAAATCTGGGCTGGAAACAATACATCGGAATTTACCTATCATATATTTGAAACGGATACTCTTTATCGTTTCAATCCTCAAACCCATAAAACGTATCCTCGTTTTGCACTGAATAATTTCCATGGTCGGTACATCGACCTCACGGAAACCCCCTCCTCTTTCCTCATTTATTTCTATCCAAGCGGAATGGAAGAAGTAAACGGCTGGAAGCCTGAAACCAATACTGTCTTAATAGATAAAGAGAAAACAAGAGCCTATTTTGCGGAAGTAGTCAATGACTTTATGGGAAATTTACCGGTCAATAAATTAGGAATTCCACAAGATGGTTGGTACTGTGAACTGTTTGAACCGCTACAACTGGTAGAACTGATTGAAGAAAAATTGTCCGATGAGAATTGCACTGATAAAGAGCGCAAAGCACTGGAAGAATTACGTTCCTCTTTTGATGAAGACGGAAACAATATTTTGTTTTTCGGAAGAATACAATAGAATAATTCCTAGGAAAACACTCAATAATTGATTCATATCTAATGCATATTGTATCACGTTTTGTTGATTCGGCACTCATTTTCAATTATTATTCATATCTTTGCGTACACTATAACCATTAACCAGTAACCATGATTGTAATAGCAGACAGTGGTTCCACCAAAACCGATTGGTGCATCGGCAACAGCCAAACGGATTACCGGATAGTCCAAACTCCCGGCATCAATCCGTTTTATCTTTCCACCAAAGAAATAAGCCGGCAAATAACAGAAAACCTTTTCCCGCAGTTGACGGAAAAAGACACCGTCACCGAACTTTATTTCTATGGCGCCGGCTGCACGCCCGAAAAGGTATGCATCGTAGCAGATGCCCTCACCGAATGTTTCCCACACGCCCATGTTGCGGTGGAAAGTGACTTGTCGGGAGCCGCCCGCGCCTTGTGCGGACACACGAAAGGCATTGCCTGTATATTGGGAACAGGATCGAATTCCTGCGAGTACGACGGTGAAAGAGTAGTTTCCAATGTTTCTCCACTGGGGTACATATTGGGGGACGAAGGAAGCGGAGCCGTGCTGGGTAAACGCCTGGTGGGTGACTGCCTCAAAAAACAGCTTCCCCCCGACTTGTGCGAACTGCTGCTGAAAGAATATGAGTTGACGCCTGCCCTTATCTTGGACAAAGTATATCGGCAGCCGCTTGCCAACCGTTTTCTGGCAAGCCTCACTCCTTTCTTATCCGCACACCGGCAAAGAGCGGAGATTCATGCGTTGCTGCTTTCCTGCTTCACCGATTTCTTCAAAAGAAATGTGATGCTGTACGAATATGCCGGTTGCCCGGTTCATTTTATCGGTTCCATCGCATGGCATTTCCGGGCGGAGGTGAAAGAAGCAGCCGATGCATTGGGCATTCAAGTCGGCAAGATAATAAAGAGTCCGATGGAAGGGTTGATAAATTATCATTTCAGAATATGAGTTTTATTAAAATAACCGAGCAGCCGTCTTTGCACGAAGACCTGGAACAGTTGTCCGTGCGAAGCTTATTGGAAGGTATCAATGAGGAAGACCAAAAAGTAGCCTTGGCCGTGCGCTCCTGTATTCCCCACATAGAAAGACTGGTAACAGGCATCGTGGAACGGATGCAGCAAGGCGGACGGGTATTTTATATCGGAGCCGGAACCAGCGGACGCCTGGGGGTATTGGATGCTTCGGAGATTCCACCGACTTTCGGTATGCCCGATACTTATATAATAGGTATAATAGCCGGAGGCGAAACGGCTCTGCGGCATCCGGTGGAAAATGCGGAAGACGATACGTTGAAAGGATGGGAAGAATTACAGGCTTTCCACATCAGCGACAAAGATACCGTGATAGGCATTGCCGCTTCGGGAACAACGCCTTATGTCATCGGCGCATTGCAACAGGCACGGAAAAGAGGCATACTGACGGCAGGAATCAGCAGCAATCCTGATTCTCCCCTCTCACACGCAGTGGATATTCCCATCGAAATGATTGTGGGCCCGGAGTTTGTGACCGGCAGTTCGCGCATGAAAAGCGGCACAGGGCAAAAAATGATTCTCAACATGATCAGCACTTCCGTGATGATAAAACTGGGAAGGGTGAAGGGAAACCGAATGGTCAATATGCAACTAAGCAACCAAAAACTGGTAGACCGGGGAATGAGAATGATTATGGAGGAACTGCAGCTAGACGAAAAAAAGGCTAAACAATTGTTGCAGAAATATGGTTCAGTAAAAAAGGTCTTGGACATTTATAATAAGAAATAAATTGTATAACTAAAAACAATTAAGACATGAAAAGTTGGAAACCGGAAGCCATTATCTTAGCAATAGGTATGCTGATTATGGGGTATTTTATCAAAAACGGACTGGATACTTTCGCCGGTAAAGACCGGGTAGTAACCGTCAAAGGATTGGCTGAAATGGAGGTGCCTGCCAACAAGGTTACTTGGCCTCTGATGTACAAGGAAGTGGGAAATGACTTGCCTGCCTTATATAATAAGATTAATAATACGAATCAGACTATCGTCACTTTCCTCAAACAAAAAGGTATCACGGAGCAGGAAATCAGTATCAATGCTCCCGAACTTATCGACTTGCAGGCCGACCGTTATAATAGTAATCCGATTCAATTCCGTTATAATATTACAACTGTCATCACTGTTACATCCGACAAAGTGGAACTTGTCCGTAATCTGATAAAAGAACAGAGTGAGCTTCTGAAGCAGGGCATCGCCATTACCGGAGGAGATTACCGCTACAATGTGCAGTATGACTTTACAGGGCTCAATGCCGTGAAACCTCAGATGATAGAAGAAGCAACAAAGAACGCCCGCGCCGCCGCCATCAAGTTTGCCAAAGACTCGGACAGTGAACTGGGAAAGATAAAAAGAGCTTATCAAGGACAATTCAGCATCGAAGACCGCGATGCCAATACTCCTTATATCAAACGAATACGCGTGGTGACTACCATTGACTATTCACTGGAAGATTAAAATATCAGATACCCATCTTATGAAGCATTTTCAATAGTTCATCTTTGTTCAGAGGCTTTGATAAATAACCGTTGAAGCCTCTGGACATTACTTTTCTTCTGTCTTCATCGTATGCAAAAGCCGTTACCGCCACAATGGGGATATCGGAAGACAGTTGGCGAATGGCATCCGTTGCCTGATAACCGTCCACCACAGGCATGCCTATATCCATCAAAATAATATCCGGATTGCATTCCAGGTATTTGGAAACGGCTTCTTCACCGTTTGTGGCACGGATCAAATCATAGTGTTTTTCCAGATAAATCTTATAGAGCAGATAATTGTCGTCCATGTCCTCGGCTATCAGAATGGTTCGGCGAACAGCCCCCGCATCGTATTCGGTTTCATTGAATTCAACGGTTTCCGAAACGTCTTCCGTCCGTTGCTGCAAAGGTAAAAAATCAAAAGGTTTCACCGGCAGGGTAAACCAGAAAGTAGAACCTTTGCCGTATTCCGAGAATACCCCTATCTCACCGCCCAGTTTCTTGATAATGGTCCGGCTGATAGACAACCCCAAACCCGTGCCCTGCTTTTTGGCATCCAGTTTCATGAAACGTTCAAAAACTTTATCCACCTTCCCGGCCGGAATGCCGGCTCCCGTGTCCTGCACATAGAAGTAGATATCATCCTCCCGCACCTTATATCCTAAAGTGATGCTGCCTTCTTTGGTATACTTGAATGCATTCGACAGAAAATTGGAAAGTACCTGTGACACCCGGTTCTTTTCGGTATGAATAAAGCAGACCGGCAGACAAGGCTCAAACACAATACGCACCGGACTGTCAGCCTCTTCCAGACGCAGCCGGAAAATTCCTTCCAGTTCACGCATTATCTGATTAACATCCGTATCGGAATAAATAAACTCCAATGTCCCCGCCTCTATCTTTGACATATCCAGAATATCATTAACCAACTGCAACAACATATTCGTATTACCTTTGATTATCTCAACATAAGAATTACGTTCGGATTCGGAAGCATTGGACAACAATCCCGCGAAACCAACTATCGCATTCAGCGGAGTCCGAATTTCATGGCTCATATTAGCCAGGAAAGCTGTCTTCTGTTCACCTGCCACTTCCGCCACCCGCCTGGCCGCCTCCAGTTCTTCCTGTACCTTCTTCAAACGCGTAATATCTCTCACGGTCAGCAACACCTTTTCATCTCTGTTCTGCACCATATATGCCCCCGAAACACTCACCACACAATCCACGTAGTTATCAGTGTCATCCGACAAATAAAGCCTCATCGGAGCTTCCAACCGGGAAAAGCTGTTTTTTTCGCGAAAACACCTTTCGATGGAAGCACGCACCGGACAGGATTTACAATTCTCGTGAGTGCCGCATGCACCGGAATCCAACGCATTTTTGCACCGAAGCAATTCCCCCACCCTGTGAAGAACACAGTCATCCTTTTCACTGTTCAAACTATAATAATTGGTTTTCTCTACCAGAAAATTACGATTGGCCAATACAATGTACGCATCGATATTGCGTAAGATGGCATCCGAAAAATCTTTGTTTAAACCAAGTTCGTTCTTTTGGGCAAGAACTTCCTTATTCAGACTTTTTGTTTTCTTTGTTTCGAGCCACCACTTTATCATAAAAAATAAAGCAACAACCGCTAATAGTATGGATGGTAGCATTTGCTAAATAGATTTATATTATCGCAAAGATATGAACATAATTCAATATCGGTTTATAATTAGACAATTAAATATTCAAATTTAAAGAAAAAGCCTCAAATCTATTTGTGATTCAGTAAATTATTGTATCTTTGCGCCCGAAATTAGATAATCAATATAATGTCTAACGTAATTAACTGAGAATTTTAACAATTTTATTAATGGAAAATTTAAAAAACATCACTCCTGTTGAAGATTTCAACTGGGATGCTTATGAAAACGGCGAAGCTGTAACCAGCATGAGCCACGAAGATCTTGAAAAAGCTTATGACGGTACGCTGAACAAAGTAAACGACCGCGAGGTTGTAGACGGTACTGTTATTGCAATGAACAAACGCGAAGTAGTTGTCAATATCGGCTACAAATCAGACGGTATCATTCCTTTAAATGAATTCCGTTACAATCCAGATTTGAAAATAGGTGATACTGTAGAAGTATACATTGAAAATCAGGAAGACAAAAAAGGACAGTTAATTCTGTCACACAAAAAAGCACGTGCTACTCGTTCTTGGGACCGCGTAAACGCTGCTCTTGAAAATGAAGAAATTATTAAGGGTTACATCAAGTGCCGCACTAAGGGTGGTATGATTGTGGACGTATTCGGTATCGAAGCATTCTTGCCGGGTTCTCAAATTGATGTGAAACCTATCCGCGACTACGATGTATTTGTAGGTAAGACAATGGAATTCAAAGTGGTTAAAATCAACCAGGAATTCAAAAACGTTGTTGTTTCTCACAAAGCTCTTATCGAAGCTGAACTTGAACAGCAGAAGAAAGAAATCATCGGTAAACTTGAAAAAGGACAAGTACTGGAAGGTACTGTTAAAAATATCACATCATACGGTGTATTCATCGACCTTGGTGGCGTAGACGGTTTGATTCACATCACTGACCTGTCTTGGGGCCGTGTAAGCGATCCGAAAGAAGTTGTAGAACTCGACCAGAAGTTGAACGTTGTTATCCTTGACTTCGATGACGAAAAGAAACGTATCGCTCTTGGTTTGAAACAACTGACTCCACACCCATGGGATGCTTTGGATGCTAACCTGCAGGTAGGTGACAAGGTGAAAGGTAAAGTAGTCGTTATGGCTGACTACGGTGCATTCATCGAAATCGCTCCGGGCGTAGAAGGTTTGATCCACGTATCAGAAATGTCTTGGTCACAGCACCTGCGTTCTGCTCAGGACTTCATGAAAGTGGGCGACGAAGTAGAAGCTGTTATCTTGACTCTGGACCGCGAAGAACGCAAGATGTCTTTGGGTATCAAACAGCTGAAAGCAGATCCATGGGAAACTATCGAAGAAAAATATCCTGTAGGTTCTAAGCACGTTGCTAAAGTTCGCAACTTCACTAACTTCGGTGTATTCGTAGAAATCGAAGAAGGTGTTGACGGATTGATCCACATCTCTGACTTGTCTTGGACTAAGAAGATCAAACATCCTTCTGAATTCACTCAGATTGGTGCAGACATCGACGTAGTAGTTTTGGAAATCGACAAGGAAAACCGTCGTCTGAGCTTGGGTCACAAGCAGTTGGAAGACAATCCTTGGGATGTATTCGAAACAGTATTCACTGTAGGTTCTGTTCACGAAGGAACTATCATCGAAATGCTGGATAAGGGTGCCGTTGTAGCATTGCCTTACGGTGTAGAAGGTTTCGCAACTCCGAAACACCTGGTAAAAGAAGACGGTTCTCAGGCTCAGTTGGATGAAAAATTGCCGTTCAAGGTAATCGAATTCAACAAGGATGCAAAACGTATCATCGTTTCTCACAGCCGTATCTTCGAAGATGCTGCTAAGGCAGAAGAAAAGGCAGAAAAGAAAGCTTCTAAGAAAGCTTCTAAGAAAGAAGAAACTCCGATGATTCAGAACCAGGCAGCTTCAACTACTCTGGGTGACATCGATGCTTTGGCTGCATTGAAAGAACAGCTGGAAGGTAAGAAATAATTCTTTCTAAATAAAACTCAAAAAGGGATTGTACACTTGTACAGTCCCTTTTTTTTATCCTATATTTGCAACGTCAAATAACTTAAAAACCAAAAAACAATGATCAGACTAAACGTATTTATTCAAGTAGAGAAAAAGAACTACGACCAAGTAGTAAGCATAGCAAAAGATCTGGTAGCTGCTTCACAGAAAGATAACGGATGCGTAGCTTACGACCTCTTTCAGAGCACTACACGCCAGGATGTCCTGATGATTTGTGAAACATGGAAAGATGCGGCTTCTCTTGCAGCACACGAACAAGCTGCACATTTCACCACCCTGGTTCCAAAGATTCAGGAATTAGCCGCTATGAAACTGGAGAAATTTGAATTCTAACAAGAAGTCAAGAACCCGTATGATACGAAAAAATCCCACCTGACTTCTAAAAGTCCCGGTGGGATTTTTTCATAAAGAAGTGAATCTTCTTCACTTCTATAAAGAATAATGAACGAACAAATCAAAGTTTAATTACCATTCCACGAACTTGCCGCGAGCCTTACGTTCTTTCAAAAGCTCTGCCAGACGCTTATTCTTTGAAGAAGCAATGAAACGACGTCCGAAGATGTTCGGAATAGCAACTCCCAAAGCAATACACATAATCACAAGTCCGGAATTTACACCGCTTTCTATTGCTTTCATCAGAGGAGTTACTTGATCAATGCTCTGCACATTAATATTGATGATACCAAACAGCATACGATACATCAGTACTCCCGGAATCATCGGAATGACAGAAGGAATAGTCAGCACATGGTTGGGCACGTGGAACCAGTGAACTGCCTTAATGGCAATCAAGCTAACCAGCACGGCTCCTGAGAATGAACCAATAACCAGTCCCATATCCAAACCAATATTGTCTGTGCTCGGTCCTAAATTCACAAAGTTACGCGTACATACGGCAATAATACCTCCGATAGCTACTACCCACAACAAACGACGCTGTATGTTGAAAATCATCGAGAATCCCATGGCTGAAATAGCGGCAGCTATGGCATACTCCCAATACTGATGATGAGGAACCATACTGATGGTCGGGAAGAAGTTTTCAATATGGAAAAGTTTCACGGCAAATGCGATACCGAAAGCCATGGCAGCCACCATCAGCAAGGTATTCACCGCTCTGACAATACCTACCTGAATATAATTATCCAGCATATCGTCCACAAAGTTAATCAAAGGAACCCCAGGCACAATAAACAAGGCACAGGCAAGCAACGGATGCCAGGGAGTAGATGTCCATTCTGCAGGCAACAGAGTAGAAGCCCACGCAATGATGGTAGCCACAAAGGCAGAAATAGCGATTCCCATGTAATGATTCAAGCCAGACTCATTGCATACCTGACGCAAGCGCATACCCAATATGGCAGCAATTGATGCATACAAGAATGCCATCCAGTCACAACCGAACTGAATACAGAATCCTCCACAAGCAAATCCGGTGCCAATCGCCACTTGCCATGGGGTGTAATTACGTTTTTTCTTACGAATCTTTTCCAGTTCTTCTTCATACTGGTCGAGCGTGTAATCATTTTCAATCGCACGCCAGGAAAGCTTGCTGATTTCCGAAATGGCCGTCATATTCACTCCATGACCTTCAATTCGCTGGAATTTAGTAAAAGAATAGTCACCATCACTCACATTCACCATCAACATGGTAAAACTGACGTTGATGTGAAGCTTCTCTTCGGGGATACCAAGATAAGCAGCCGTACGTTTCATGTTTCTTACAATACGGTTCGTATCGGCAAGACTCTCTACCAATAATTTTCCCGTACGCAACAATAAATCCACTCTACGATGCAATTGCTGATCATGAGCCTTTACAGTTGTCTCTAAATGTTCCTCTAATATCATTTTGTTTAAAGATTATTTTGAGCGCAAAGTTACGAAAAATATCAATTCTATTCGTACCTTTGTAAACTGAAGTTCTATATAAAATATGAATAAACTTTCACGGATAGAAGAAGAAAAACAGACCATAGAACAAATGATTCACTTTTATTGCCGGCATAAGGAGAAAAATCAGACCTTATGTTCTGCATGCAGCGAGTTGCTCAAATATGCACATCAAAGACTGGAGCACTGTCCGTTTGGAGAACGAAAGAAGACATGCCGCCAATGTACCGTGCACTGTTACCACCCCAAGATGAGACAAAAAATAAAAGAAGTCATGCGTTTTGCGGGTCCTCGAATGATATGGTATCACCCCATCTGGACTCTCAAACATTTGTGGAGAGAGCGATGACCACAGTCAGATTGTAGAATTTTTCCACAATAACTTGTAAAATTCCCCAATACATCTTTATTAAGTAAAGGTTAAATCTCCCTGATTTTCAGCTTATAAAACATTTTGTATCTTTGGCACGAATCTTGTCCGCCATTTTAAAGATAATGGCATCTAAAACTATAAAAAAAATTGAACTTATGAAACGCTTTTTGACTAGGAAAGAATTAAAGGTAAAAAGAAAGGAAATGATTTACATGGTTATCGGCATCGCAGTCATTTTATCCCTTTACTTTATTTTTACTCGAGAGAAGAAACCCGTAGCTGAAACGCCGATTGTGTCAGTTATGCCAGCTAGCCAACAAAATGTACAAATTTTCGGTGAATATGTAGGCCGTATCCGTGCCCAGCAATTCGTGGAAGTACGTGCACGTGTAGAAGGTTTTCTGGAACAAATGCTATTCGAAGAAGGAACCTCAGTCAAACGTAATCAAGTATTGTTTGTTATCAATCAAGACCAATATCGTGCCAAGGCTGACAAGGTACGTGCCCAGTTGAAAAAAGATCAGGCACAGGCGCAAAAAGCGAAGCGTGACCTGGAACGTATCCGCCCGCTGTATGAACAAAATGCAGCCAGCCAGCTGGACCTGGACAATGCAGTGGCTGCTTACGAAACAGCTGTAGCCAGCGTAGGTATGAGCCAGGCCGACTTGGAACAGGCTGAACAGGAATTAGGTTACACGATTGTCCGCTCGCCGATTTCAGGAGAAATCAGTGAACGTCACGTCGACTTGGGAACACTGGTAGGCAGCAATGGAAAATCGCTGCTGGCTACTATCGTAAAAAGTGATACCATTCTGGTGGATTTCAGCATGACAGCCCTGGACTACTTAAAAAGCAAGGAGCGAAACGTGACATTCGGTCAGAAAGACTCTACCCGCTCCTGGCAGCCTACTGTAACCATCACATTGCCTGATAATACTGTATACGAGCATAAAGGTCTGGTAGACTTTGCTGCTCCTCAGGTAAATCCGAAAACTGGAACATTCTCCGTACGTGCCGAACTGGCCAATCCGGACCACGTATTGCTGCCGGGACAGTTCACCAAAGTAAAAGTATTGCTCGACGTACGTGAAAATGCCACAGTAGTTCCCCAGAAGGCTCTTATCATCGAAAAAGGAGGAGCTCATATCTTTGTCATGCGAAAAGACTCAACCGTGGAAAGACGATTCATTGAGTTAGGCCCTGAATTCGAGAACGATGTAGTAGTAGAACGCGGATTGTCGGCCGGCGAAATGATTGTCTACGAAGGATTCCACAAACTGGCTCCGGGAATGAAAGTCCGCGTACAAGATCCGGCCAAATTACAGAGCGAAGCGAAAAAAGAGGAAGAATAACTCACCCCTAAACAAATTTACGCATGAAAGTCAGCTTTTTTATTGACAGGCCCGTATTCTCGGCTGTCATCTCTATATTAATCGTGATTGTAGGTATCATCGGTTTGATGATGCTGCCTATCGACCAATACCCGCAAATTACTCCGCCTGTAGTAAAAATCAGTGCCTCCTATCCGGGAGCCAGTGCCGTAACGGTATCGCAGGCTGTAGCTACTCCTATCGAACAGGAATTGAACGGAACACCGGGTATGCTTTACATGGAATCCAGCAGTTCCAACTCAGGAGGATTCTCTGCCACTGTTACTTTCGATATTTCTGCCGACCCAGACTTGGCAGCGGTAGAAATCCAGAACCGTATCAAACTGGCGGAATCTCGTCTGCCGGCGGAAGTGATTCAGAATGGTATCTCTGTAGAAAAACAGGCACCCAGCCAGCTGATGACGCTGTGCTTGACTTCGGACGACCCCAAATTCGACGAAATTTATTTAAGTAACTTTGCCACATTAAATGTGCAAGACTTGCTTCGCCGTATTCCGGGAGTAGGACGTATCTCCAACATCGGAAGCCGTTACTACGCCATGCAGATATGGGCCGACCCGGCTAAACTGGCCAACTTCGGATTGACGGTACAAGACCTTCAGAATGCATTGAAAGACCAGAACCGTGAATCAGCGGCCGGTGTACTCGGACAGCAACCCGTAAGCGGAGTGGATATTACCGTGCCTATCACCGCACAAGGCCGTTTGTCATCGGCCTCTCAGTTTGAGGAAATTGTATTGCGCGCTAACCCCGACGGTTCACTCGTTCGTCTGCGTGATGTGGCCAGAGTATCACTGGAAGCTTCTTCCTATAGCACAGAAAGTGGTATCAACGGAGGAAATGCAGCCATTCTTGGAATCTACATGCTTCCTGGAGCCAACGCCATGGAAGTGGCACAGAACGTAAAAGAGGCCATGAAGGAAATCAGCAAAAGTTTCCCGGAAGGCATGGAATACAACTTCCCGTTCGATATGACCACTTATATCTCACAGTCTATTCATGAGGTATACAAGACTTTGTTTGAAGCATTGGTGCTGGTAATCATCGTGGTATTCCTTTCACTGCAGAGCTGGCGTGCTACACTGATTCCGGTCGTAGCAGTTCCTATCTCTTTAATTGGTACCTTCGGATTCATGCTGATATTCGGCTTCTCACTGAACATGCTGACCTTGTTAGGACTGGTACTGGCCATCGGTATTGTGGTGGACGACGCCATCGTAGTAGTGGAAAATGTGGAACGCATCATGGAAGAAGAGAAACTCAGTCCATACGAAGCCACCAAGAAAGCCATGGAAGGTCTGGTAGGCGCTATTATTGCTACCTCACTCGTATTGGCAGCGGTATTCGTTCCTGTAAGTTTCTTGTCAGGTATCACCGGACAGCTTTATCGCCAGTTTACTATTACTATCGTAGTATCTGTGCTTCTGTCTACGGTTGTGGCACTGACCTTGAGTCCGGTAATGTGTTCACTCATCCTGAAGCCAGTTGATCCGAACAAGCCCAAGAACAAGGTGTTCAGACTGATTAATGAATGGCTGGCTATCGGAAACAATAAATACATTATTTATATCAAGCATGTTGTCAAACACCCGCGCCGTATAATGGCAGGCTTTGGAATGGTATTGGTTTTCATCTATGTATTCCATCGCCTCGTTCCGACCAGCTTCCTTCCAATAGAAGACCAGGGATATTTCACCGTGGAACTGGAACTTCCAGAAACAGCCACTTTGGAAAGAACACGTGTCATAACTGACAGAGCTATCGACTTCATCATGAAAGACCCGGCAGTGGAATACGTACAGAATGTAACAGGTAGTAGTCCGCGTGTAGGTACCAGCCAGGCCAGAAGCCAGTTGACCGTCATCCTGAAAGAATGGAAGGAACGTGACAACACGACCATTGACGAAGTAATGGACCGCATACAGAAAGAGCTGGAAAAATACCCGGAAAGTAAAGTGTATCTTTCTACTCCTCCGGTAATTCCCGGACTTGGTACTGCCGGTGGTTTTGAAATGCAGCTGGAAGCCCGTGGCGATGCAACGTATGACGATTTGGTAAGAGCTACGGATACGCTGATGTATTACGCTTCACAACGGAAAGAAATTGCAGGATTGTCTTCATCACTTCAGGCAGAAATTCCTCAGTTGTATTTCGATGTAGACCGTGATAAAGTTAAGTTAGCAGGTGTCCCGATGGCAGATGTATTCTCTACCATGAAAGCTTACACCGGTTCTGTTTACGTGAATGACTTCAACATGTTCAACCGTATCTACCGTGTATACATCCAGGCAGAAGCTCCGTACCGTCAGCAACGCGACAATATCGGTCTGTTCTTTGTAAAAGGATCTGATGGTGATATGATTCCGCTGACAGCCCTTGGAACTACTGATTATACAACCGGACCTGGAAGTATCAGACGCTTTAACATGTTTAATACAGCCGTTATCCGAGGAACTACAGCCAATGGAGCAAGTTCCGGTCAGGTAATGGAAACGCTGGAACAGATTGCACGCGAAAAATTACCCGAAAATATCGGTGTTGAATGGAGCGGTCTGTCTTATCAGGAAAAGAAAGCCGGCGGACAAACCGGACTCATCCTGGCGCTGGTATTCCTGTTCGTCTTCCTGTTCCTGGCAGCCCTTTATGAAAGCTGGACAGTGCCTATCGCCGTATTGATTTCACTTCCGGTAGCCGTTTTGGGAGCGTATGCCGGTATTACCCTCTGCGGTTTGGAAAATGACACCTACTTCCAGATTGGTCTGGTAATGCTTATCGGTCTTGCCGCGAAGAACGCCATTTTGATTGTGGAATTCGCTAAAGACGAAGTCGATAAAGGACGTGATATCGTAGAATCTGCTCTTCATGCAGCCAGCCTGCGTTTCCGCCCCATCTTGATGACCTCACTGGCCTTCATCCTGGGTATGCTTCCAATGGTGATTGCTACAGGTCCGGGGTCAGCCAGCCGACAGGCCATCGGTACCGGTGTATTCTTCGGAATGATAGTAGCTGTTACCGTAGGTATTCTGCTCGTGCCGTTCTTCTTTGTAATGATTTACAAAGCTACCCACAAAATTAAAGCGAAACAGTAAACCTTACAGATGTAGCTTATGAAACTGAAAAATCAACTATATAAAATTTTGGTAATCCCCGTAGCAGCCCTCCTGATGGGAGGCTGCAAAATCGGGAGACAATACACCCGTCCTCAGATAGACTTGCCTTCTACCCTCGACAGCACAAGCGTAGATACCGTATCTATTGGTGACTATCCCTGGGAACAGCTTTATACGGACACGATCCTTCAGCAACTCATCCAAAAGACTTTGGACAACAACAAGGACATGCTGATTGCAGCAGCAAAAGTCAAGGAACTGGCTGCCATGAAACGTATTGATTATGCCAACCTCTTCCCTCAAGTCGGACTTAAGTTCTATGCAGAACAAGAAGGTGAAGACCACGGAGGCGGACACTATAAGTCAGACGACCAGTATGATATAAAACTGGGGGTTACATGGGAAATCGACCTGTGGGGAAACCTGCGCTGGGCCAAAGACAAAAGTATGGCCGAGTTTATGGGTTCCCTCGAGAATCAGCGGGCCTTGAAAATGAGTCTGGTGGCACAAGTGGCACAGTCCTACTTTGAACTGGTGGCTCTCGACAACGAATTATCTATCGTGAAAAAGACAGTAGATGCCCGTCGGGAAAGTCTCCACCTGGCACGTATCCGTTACGAAGGAGGATTGACTTCAGAAACAGCCTTCCGTCAGGCACAGGTGGAATTGGCAAGAACAGCTACTCTGGTTCCCGATTTGGAAAAGAAGATTACATTGAAACAAAATGAAATAGCCTTCTTAGCTGGAGAATATCCCCACGACATAAAAAGAACGGTCCTGCCTGAAGATGTAATTCATGCAGCTTCCTTACCCGTGGGACTCCCCTCCTCCTTACTGGAGCGTCGACCGGATGTACGCCAGGCAGAACAGGCCGTCATCGCTGCCAATGCAGCCGTAGGAATTGCTTATACCAATATGTTTCCTAAACTGACACTGACAGCCAGCCATGGTTCAGAGAACGAAGAACTTTCTCATCTGTTCAAATCGCCCCATTACCTATTGGCGGGAACCATTCTTCAACCTATTTTCGCCATGGGAAAAAACCGGGCCATGCTGAAAGCAAAGAAAGCTGCCTGTGAACAAGCTGCCTACGCATACGAGAAAGTAGTACTGAATGCTTTCAAGGATGCTTACAATGCCATAGCAGAATATAACAAGGTAAAAGAAATCTATGAAACCCGCTTGCGACTGGAGCAGTCTTCTAAAATCACACTTGATTTGGCTCAGCTGCAATATATCAACGGAGTAATTGGTTACATGGATTTGCTGGACGCACAGCGAGGTTATCTGGATGCCCAAATCGGATTGAGCAATGCTGTACGTGACAAACAGATTACGATGGTTAATTTATACAAGGCCTTAGGAGGAGGCTGGCAATAATCCTCCCATAAAAAAACGCGGAAACTGATATATCAAACCAATCAAGTTTCCGCGTTTTTTGTATATTATACAGATTCTACGCCATATACCTTACGGTAAATTTCATCCCGTATAGATTCAAATTCTTTGTCTATCGTTTCTGTTCCTGCATACATCAGGAACATGGGAAGTGTTTCTCCTCCCTTTCGGTACGAAGGCTGTACATACTCTTTTTCGCATAAACTGAATCCGCACCGCTGATAAAAACCGATACGCCGGCGACTCCATTCGTCCACCGGTTTCTCCACTTCCAGAATAATGACTCCCGGGAATTGCTGCTGAAGGACTTCCATGATTTTCCGTCCATATCCTTTATTGCGCACAGATGGAGAAGTAGCCAGATGCTCCACATAAGAAAAGCCGGCAAACTTCCACACAGTAATAAGTCCGACCAGAAGTTCATCATCTGAAATCAAGTAGCAGGTAAAAGTTGCACAGTTATCCACATTATCTCGTTGTGCTACATCATCTCTCCGCTCCGCTTCAGGGAAAGACTCATGTAACAGGTTTTCTACAAAAGAATAGTCTTTGTCTGTGGTTTGAAGTGGTGTAAATTGAAGCATAACCCATAGATTTAGATATTATTACTCTGTATAAAAACGAATCGTCCGTTCCAAGGAGCGCTGGCATACGGGACAGAACACAGGTGCCTCATTGATTCTCATCCGGCATTCCGTAGTCGGGCGATAAATTCCCTTTTTAGTGTAGCCAGCCCCTTCGTATACCCCGACTTTTGTGTAAATCAGTTTTTCATCGGTCTGAGGTTTTGTCGGCACAGGAGTTCCCGGTTCCAGCATATCCTTCCATTTATCTTCAAAATGAACCAAAGTCGTAATATTCGGTTCCCAAGGCTCTATGTCATAAGGATACAACGGACTGGGAGCCTCATCATACGCATATTCATCGGCCAACCCTCCAAAACTATGCCCAAATTCATGTACCACGACTGGTCTGAACATAGAGTGATGTGCCGTAGTTAAAGTGTAGGAGTTATAAATACCTCCTCCTCCGTAAGTATCCGTATTGGCAAGGATAATGATATGCTCGTATGGAATACCTGCCAGCCAGTTATGAATGGCTTTCACGCTACGCGTGGTCAGATAACGGTCGGAGTAAAACGTATCAAAATGCGAACTTACGGCTGTTTTTTTCCATTCATCCTTTCGGGGAATACTTACCCCGCTGTCTTTTGACTCACTAAATACAGCCACAATATTGAAGCGGTCTTTCAGTTTCTTAAACGGTTCATGCGCAAACAAGGCTTCACACGCCACCGTCGCATCTTTGTAAAACAAATCCGATTCATCAGCTGCATAACCTTCTGCCATAATGGCCACGTCAATGCATTTATCCGAAGAACCTCCTTGCCACAAATAGCGATGCGGTGTCAGTTCTCCTTCCCCTCTTTGATGAATCAGAATATCAGAAGGATTTACCTCATGTACCAGCGTGGCACTCACTTCGCGTGAGGCGTTCCGCAAAACAACGGTGATTTCTGCCGGCTGCTTGGGATAAGGCACCAAAAATGTATTTTCAAATCCACGTTTCACCACCTTGGCTTCCTGTTCTCCAATCCATTCCTGAAACAAGCTGGAGAAAGAAGTGCGGTAGATAATCTTCCCGGTAGCCTTATCCTTCATGGTTATCTCTCCATTTCCCTCCAACGGAAGTTCCGACAAATGATGGCGTCTTCCTGCCCACTGCGGAAGAACCGACAATTCATCCAGACAAATGTCCTGCTTGTCTGCATTTCCCATAAATATATAATCCAGACGAAGCGTCTTGTCTACAAAATAATCTTCAAAAGTCTGCGCAAAGGTACTGCTGCCAAGTGACAGGCCCAATGCTAAAATTAATGCTGCTCTTTTCATACGTTCTTTTATTTTCCCACAAAAATAACGAAATGTCTTGTTTCCACACAATCCGCAGTCTAAAAAGCATTTCAATGCATCATTCTTTCATAAAATCAGTACTGTTCATAAAGTCCAGTACTTCCACGAAAGTACTACAGTACTGCAAAGGAAGTACTCCAGTACTTTCAGGAAAGTACTGCAATACTGCAAGGGAAGTACTGAACTTATGACTTTTCCTGATATAACTAGACGTTTTTTCTTTTTATAAACTGGAACAGTAGACACTTTGCATACATGAAAACACTTTGAACAACACATAAAAAAAGCGGTGCCTCCACCAAGAGACACCGCCATCCAAATAGTTATCATCAATTAATTAAAGAACTTTATTCCAATAAAGTATGTACGCGGCTGTGTAGGCCCATAGAAATACTTGGAGTCACGATTCATACCTTTATCCAAATCCTTCTGGAAGGCATTAAAGATATTCTGCACACCTCCATTGACCTGCAACTTCAGATGGTCATTCAGCACAAAGGTGTAATTCAGCTTCAAGTTGAAATCCATAAAATCAGGGGTATGTTCCAAGCGGTCCTTCTCAATGTATCCGGCAAAGTGAGGAACAATCATGCGTCCCGTATATACTCCGGAAAGAGAAAAGTCAAAGTTCTTCAACGGGGCTGAACTGAACGTAAAGTATCCATAGTAATCCGGCGTACGCGGCATGCGTTTGATAGCTGCTACATCTTCATCTTCGCTCCATCTCACCGCTTCCGTGTAACGGCTGCGCTGTACCGTAAAACCTAACTGCAACTGTGCTTCCTTTCCATGGGCAATCTTGTAATCGATATTGGCTCCATACACTCGTGCACCGTTCCCGTTTCTGCGTTCCTGCACCAATGTGCCCGATACAGGGTCCTTTCCTAAACTTTCCAGATAGAATACATCGTTCAACGCCGTATAGAAACCTTCAATCAGCAAGTTCGACTGGAAATGTCCGAAATTGAAACTCCAGTCTACAGAACCACTGAAACTGTTGGAGCGTTCCGGTTTCAATCCTTCTGCCAGTCGCACTTCCATTGCCTCACCTCCTACGGCCGCCACATGCAAGTCCTCATCGTATGCCTGAGGTGCACGGAAACCCGTCGACCAGGTCAGACGTCCCTGAAATTTATCAGAAGGTTTCCAGAGAGTATTGATACGCGGACTGAAAATCACGTTATCCACCAAATTGTGTTTATCCAAGCGGAACCCAGCCAATATCGTAAAATAATCCAGTTTCCATTCATTCTGCACAAATCCGCTGGCAATCTTCACATCCTGTCTCAAGTCACGTCCGTAACCCGTCATCACATCATGCAAGGAGTTATACTGATACTCCAGTCCACCGGTAAAGGTAGCCGGAGAAAAGAGACAGTTGTCCATGTTTCCTACATACATAGCACCACCAACAGCGGTCAGGTCTTTGGTTTTTCCGTATGCATTCTCCGCCTTGTCTGCCCCGTAATAGCTGTTACGGTCGGTATGCTGTGCCGAAGCATATACAGAAAGCTTGTGTTTGTACTCATTGAAGAATACATCATACGTCAGTCCACCACTGTTAATGATATGCTTGGTCTGTTCCGTAATATCCGTTTCGTGAGGCTGCAAATCAAACTTGTTTCCTCCGCGACGGAACTCGTTGGTGGTATGATATTCCAGACTGATACGACTGAACTGTGTCGGACGGTAATATGCCCGCAGTCCGAATGTATTCATATTCAGTTTACCCAATTCAGAGAATCCGTCTCCATCCGCATCATACGGATTACGGTTGCGATAAGACTGATACAGCGCGATACCATACGAATTGTCAGAAGATACCAGTGACGCATTGGCTCCCATATACTGTTCCCATACCTTTCCATTCAAGTTCGACATGGTAGAAGCCACCTGGAATGAATTACGAACGGGGTCTTTGGTAATGATGTTAATGGTACCTCCCACGGCATTGGCTCCAAATAAGGCAGAACCACCTCCTCGAACCACTTCCACGCGCTCAATCATATTGGTTGGAATCTGCTCCAGTCCATACACGCCCGAAAGCGCGCTCATCACCGGACGACTATTAATCAGGATTTGTGAATAAGGTCCCTCCAATCCATTGATACGCACCTGAGGGAAACCGCAGTTCTGGCAATTGTTTTCTACGCGCAATCCCGACTGGTAGTTCAGCGATTTGGCCAAATCGGTAGAATTGACAATTTCAAACAACTTGTTGCTCATCACATTCACCACCACAGGCGCTACCTTACGGCTGGTTTCATTCCGGTTGGCCGATACCACTACCTCATCCGTCATGATACTTTCTTCCTCCATGACAAAATGCATGTCGACCACAAAGTCTTTGCTCACCGTCACCTTCTTTACCTGAGTGGTATATCCCATTATCTGTACCTTCAAGGTATATTCTCCTGCCGGAAGCTTTTTAAAACGGAAATATCCTCCGGCATCCGTCACCGTACCTTCTCCAGTTTCTACCAACAACACGGTAGCATAAGGCAATCCTGCTTCCGAACCTTTCTCAATTACGTGTCCCACAATGGCATTTCCTTCTTTTACGGGACCATCAGCATATGCAATAGTACAGCTGACAAGAGCGCATACCACTCCCATCAGTAAATTGATATATTTTTTCATTATTTGCTCCTAAAAAATTAATACTATGTTCTTCAGATTCCCAATAAGAACGATAGTACAGGAGGAGCACGAAGGTACATCCCTTCCGTACAACAACATACGGCATGGAATGTATTCTTTATATAAGGTAATGAGTAGAGCAGATGCAAATCGGGTATCTCTACTTCCGTATGCCCAGGCTCCAATGAAGAAAAAGTCGACAGAAAATGCAGCGCCAATGTCTGCCCGTCACTATGAGAGTGAGAATGCGAGAAGGGATGCGAGTGCACAAGCATCACCCAGTTTACCACATGCACGTGGGTAAACAGGGCAGTCGTGGCATAATATGCGGCAAACAAAGTGGCCAGACACAATGCCCATACTCGTATATGTTTGCGGAACCCTTTACACATTTTCCGTCTTCCTACGTATTTTATTCGTTATCTTTGTTTCCAAACAAAAGTTCATAATCACGCTTTGCAGCAGGTACAGTCCATTTTTCAGGAATAAACTTCCACAGGTTCAGCGAAGCCGGATTTAGTACTTTAACCTCCTCAATCCGTTTCATCAGGTAATAGCGCAAATCCTTATCCGTTGAAAAGACAATACGCTTTGCCAGTTCTGCTTTGGGAATACCTGCTCCCTTGGTCAGCAAGTCTCCTCCTCCATTTCCACGATAGGAGTTGACGGCTACCCGATATTGCTTGTCCATCTCGAACGGCTTGCCGTCGGCCATCCGTTCAATCGTAATTCTTTTTCCGTATGATTTGGTCACATCCACCGTATAGATGATACCCGCCGCAGAATCAAAATTGAAGCTGGGATTACGGAAACGACCGAAACCGTTGTCTTTTTCGTTCAGCAACAGCAGGTGGTCATCGGGTGAAGTCATCTGGTTCACCCAGAGGTCATACGACATTTCCAGAAAATCCTTTACTTCCTTTCCGGTCAACACCATCGTGTAAAGCATGTTCTCAAACTTATATAAGTTGAACATATCGCTCATACGAATGTCTCCTTCTTTAATCTCGGCATAAGCCGACAAAGGCGCACAGAAAGAAATATCTGCTCCGGTAATATCCAGTTGCAACTGATGAATCAAATCAATAAAGGCTGACGGGCCAAAGAACGCATCCTTGGAAGAAATCGTACGTTCCATCCGTCCGATTTTCCGGGACACAAAAGCCTGTGTCGCCTCATACTGTTTCTGGAAAGTATGCATGAAATCCTTATCTACGGCATAGCCATCCATGTTCACCAGCTTTCCGTCGACCTGCTTCGATACAATCTTTCCATTCTGTTTCTTCACCGTTACAGTCACTTCTGACACCACTTTTGCCGTATTGGCCGGATCAATCACCAGCACAGAATCGCCCGATGCATTGGCCACTCTTTCATTCCAGCGGGTATGGTCGTGTCCCATAAAAACGACATCGAACCCTGGCACATTGGCAGCCACGCCTTTTGAGCCGTTTTCCACCACATTGTCCAGTTTCTTTCCATCCATTCCTGAATGAAACAGTCCAATCAAAATATCCGGTTGTTCTTTTTCATGAATTTCCTTCACCCATTTCGCCGCACATGCTTCCATGTCTTCAAAACGAAGTCCGGCCCATAACTGCTCAGGCAACCAGGATGGTACCGCCGGCGTAATCATTCCTAACACTACCACCTTCACTCCGTTCCGTTCCAATACCTCATAAGGTTTCAGATAAGGCTTTCCTGTTTTCACATCCACGATATTGGCTCCAAGTATAGGGAAGTCACACTGGCTTACCCAACGGTCGTACACCGCATGTCCTGTCTCCACATCATGATTGCCCATATTGCCCACATCATAGCGCATATAGTTCAGCATAGCGGCACATACATGTACGGAGGTGGTATCCATATAATTGTAGTAATAAGCCACAGGCTGTCCCTGCAGAATATCACCGTTGTCCATCAAAATAAGATTGTCGCCATACACCTCACGCTCTTCCTTCACGTACGAAGAAACGCGGGCCAGACTTCCTCTCATCCGCTTGTTCTGTATAAAATCATAGGGGAAGTAGCATCCGTGCACGTCGCTCGTCTCTACAAATTTCAATGTGATGGTTTCCTCATTATTCGAGGCTTTCAAATGCCCTTGCCCCATACCGAGTAATGTAATCAGGCTGATTAAAAAGTAAAATCGTCTAGTCTTCATTTTCGCAGACTTTTATGTAAGTTTTTGCAAAGATACGAGAAGTTGCCGACATTCCCGCAGAATACTTCCTAAAATACCCAAATACGAAAGATTTCCCAACCGCTTTTTTATGCCATTTTTTCACTACTTTTGCAACCAAATAATATAAAGCCCCTATCAATGGAAGAATTCAGCCAGATGATTGCCGCCGAACTGAAACTGCCGGCACATCGCATAGCCAATACACTCAAACTGCTCCAGGGAGGAGCGACCATTCCTTTCATCAGCCGTTACCGTAAAGAAGCTACCGGCGGACTGGATGAAGTGCAGATAGGCGACATTCAGACACGGTATGAGAAACTGTGTGAATTGTCCAAACGAAAGGAAACCGTACTTTCCACCATCGAGGAGCAAGGGAAACTGACTCCAGAGCTGAAAGCCCGCATTTCTGCTTGCTGGAATACAACCGAACTGGAAGACATCTACCTTCCCTTCAAGCCCAAACGAAAAACCCGAGCCGAGGCTGCACGTGCCAAAGGACTGGAACCGCTGGCCCTCTTGCTCATGATGCAAAAGGAAAACAACCTTGCTGCCAAGGTACGAAACTTCGTCAAAGGAGAAGTCAAAGATGAGGAAGATGCACTGAAAGGAGCACGCGATATTCTGGCTGAACAAATCAGCGAAGACGAGCGGTCGCGCAACCTGATGCGTAACCAGTTCCAGCGCCAGGCCCTCATTCAGTCAAAAGTGGTCAAAGGAAAAGAAGCAGAAGAAGCTTCGGCCAAATACCGCGACTATTTTGATTTCTGTGAGCCCTTGAAGAAATGTTCTTCCCACCGCCTGCTAGCTCTTCGCCGGGGAGAATCGGAAGGAGTATTAAAAGTAAGCATTTTCCCGGAAGATGAAGATATGTGCAACGAACGCCTGCAACGGCTGTTTGTACGGGCAAACAACGAATGTGCACACCAAGTGGAAGAAGCTCTCACCGATGCCTACAAGCGCTTGCTGAAACCTGCCATCGAAACCGAGTTTGCCGCACTCAGCAAGGAGAAGGCTGATGAAGAAGCTATTCGGGTATTCGCAGAAAACCTCCGTCAACTGTTGCTGGCCCCTCCTTTGGGGCAGAAACGGGTGATGGGTATCGACCCCGGATTCCGTACGGGATGCAAAGTGGTCTGTCTGGATGCACAGGGCACCCTTCTGCATAACGAGGCCATTTATCCCCACCCGCCCAAATCTGAATATGCACAGGCAGCACGAAAGATAGTAAAACTGGTGGAACAATATAAAATCGAGGCCATTGCCATCGGAAACGGAACGGCCAGCCGCGAAACAGAGCAGTTTGTAACCAGTCAGCGCTACGACCGTGAAGTACAGGTTTTCGTGGTCAGCGAAGACGGAGCGTCTATTTACTCAGCCTCTAAAACTGCCCGCGAAGAGTTTCCGGATTACGACGTAACGGTACGTGGTGCCGTATCTATCGGCAGAAGACTGATGGACCCACTGGCTGAACTGGTGAAGATTGACGCCAAATCTATCGGCGTGGGACAATACCAGCACGACGTGGACCAGACCAAGCTGAAGGCTTCACTCGACCAGACCGTAGAAAGTTGTGTCAACCTGGTGGGCGTGAATGTCAACACTGCCAGCAAGCACCTCCTGACCTACGTTTCTGGATTAGGCACGACACTGGCACAGAACATTGTGGACTACCGTACCGAAAACGGTCCGTTTGAGTCACGTCGCCAGTTATTGAAGGTGCCGAGAATGGGGGCCAAAGCCTACGAACAGTGTGCCGGATTCCTCCGTATTCCGCAAGCCAAGAATCCGCTGGACAATTCTGCGGTTCATCCGGAAAGCTACCCGATTGTGGAACAGATGGCTAAAGATTTGAATTGTACGGTAGCCGACTTGATTAAGGACAAAGAGCTCCGCAGTAAAATCGATTTGAAGAAATACGTGACCGATACGATAGGTTTACCCACCCTGACGGATATTCTGCAGGAACTGGATAAACCCGGAAGAGACCCTCGCCAGAAAATACAGGTATTTGAGTTTGACAAGAACGTACGTACATTGGACGACCTGCAGGAAGGGATGGAGCTGCCCGGCATCGTAACCAACATCACCAACTTTGGCTGCTTTGTCGACATCGGTATCAAGGAAAACGGACTGGTGCACGTGTCGCAACTGGCCGACCGTTTTGTCAGCAATCCGGCCGACGTGGTACGCATCCACCAGCATGTACGTGTCAAAGTTATGAGCATTGACCACGAGCGGAAACGTATTCAGCTCACCATGAAAGGATTGAACAACTAAATTGACAGATAACAATGAAACAAGATGAAAAGGAGCTGTGCGGCTGGTTTATTTTCTGCCCCAAACAGCAGCTCCTTCTGGTTAAAGACGGAGACAGGTTCCACATTCCATATTCCGTGGAACCTCCCGTACAGCTTCCTGCTGATACGCCCATACATGCCGTCGGACAAATTCAGGGACATCCGGCAAAAGCATGTGCCCTTCCGCTGGAAGCACTAACAGAACAGAACACCTCATTTTTTCCGACAGACCTGCGTGCTTCGTACGATGTACTTCCGCTGGAAGAATACCAATGCGCCGGGAAAGCCTCTCAAATACTGACATGGGACAAGAACAGCCGTTTCTGTCCGGCTTGCGGCACCCCCACCACACAGACGGGTCCCATCACCAAACGATGCCCTCACTGCGGACAGGAAATCTATCCGCGCATCTCTCCTGCCGTTATCGTTTTAATAAAGAAAGGTGACAGTGTGCTATTGGTACACGCACGCAACTTCCGGGGCAGTTTCAAAGGACTGGTAGCCGGCTTCTTAGAACCTGGCGAAACACTGGAAGAGTGCGTACACCGCGAAGTGATGGAAGAAACTGGTATCCGTATCAAAAACCTGAAGTATTTCGGGAGCCAGCCCTGGCCTTATCCAAGCGGTATCATGGTGGGATACTATGCGGAATACGAAAGCGGAACCATCAAATTACAGGATGAAGAACTGAGTGCCGGAGCATTCTACCACCGCGACCACCTGCCGGAAATCCCCAAGAAACTAAGTATTGCGCGAAAGTTGATTGACGCATGGTTAAACAACGAGATATGAAAAAAACAGCATCATTTCTTATCCGACTTTTTCAACAGCTTCTGAGCCGGATAGTCAAAATCGGAAAACAGTGTATAAGCTGGTATGTACATACTTTCCGCAAATTACCATGGTACGGGCGTACCGGAATGGGAATCCTGACCGGCATTGGTATGCTCATCGTCTTACTGATCATGATTGACCTCAATTTCTTGTGGCTGTTCGGAAAATCACCGAGCATGTTCAACATCAAAGAACCTATACAGCACATCGCCTCCGAGATTTACAGTGCCGACGGAAAACTGATTGGAAAATTCTATTCAGAAAACCGTACACCGGTGGAATACAAGGATATTTCTCCGATACTGGTCAAGACGCTGGTCTGCACGGAAGACGAACGCTTTTACAAGCATTTCGGTATCGACTTTGAAGGAGTATTTGCTGCCGCCAAAGACTACGTGGCTCACGGAACGGCACGCGGAGCCAGTACCATCACACAGCAGCTGGTCAAAAACCTGTTCAAGGTACGTTCACAATACTCTACCGGACTTTTAGGACATATTCCCGGAGTAAAACTACTGATTATGAAGGCCAAGGAATGGGTTACAGCGGTCAAGATTGAAATGCTGTACAGCAAGGAAGAGATTCTGACCATGTATTTCAACACGGTAGACTTCGGAAGCAACGCATTCGGCATCAAGACGGCCTGTCATACCTATTTTAATACAACTCCCGATAAAATTACCGTAGAACAGGCTGCCACACTTATCGGTCTGCTGAAGGCTACTACTTATTATAATCCTAAAATCAACCCAAAGAACAGTCTTTCACGACGGAATGTGGTATTGGGAAAGCTCTATGAACACCATGTGCTGAACAAGCATCAGCTGGATTCCATCCGGAAACTTCCCACCATTTTGAAATTCAAACAAGAGAATTATTACACTGGTCCGGCACTCTATTTCCGCGAAGCCATAGCCAATGAACTGAAGGAATGGTGCAAGGAAAATAATACAGACCTCTATGGCGACGGACTGAAAATTTATACCACACTCGACAGCCGGATGCAGCAATATGCCGAAGAAGCTGTCAGCCGTCAGATGCGCGAAATACAGAAACGGTTTGATGCGCATTGGGGCACGCAGGCTCCGTGGCGGGACCGGAATGGGGAGGAAATTCCTCGCTTCATCGAAGAGCTGGCCGAAAAGACACCGTCCTACCAGTATCTGTCCCATAAATACGGCAATCAGACTGATTCCATCACCTATTACCTGAACCAGCCTCATCGTTGCAAAGTATTCGACTATGACCTCGGACAAAAAGATACCCTGCTCAGTACCATGGACTCTATCCGCTACATGGAACGCTTCATGCACTGTGGGTTTGTGGCCATCGCTCCGCATACGGGAGAAGTAAAGGCATGGGTAGGCGACATCAATTTCCAATCGTGGAAATACGATAAGGTGCTGTCCAAGCGTCAGCCCGGATCTACCTTCAAACTCTTTGTCTATACGGAAGCCATGAACCAGGGATTATCCCCCTGCGACCTGCGTGTGGATGAAAACATCCCCTGGGAAGTGGAAGAAAATGGAGAAAAGAAACTCTGGATGCCTCACAACGCCAATGGAGGTGCCACTCTCGATACCATGTCACTTAAAATGGCGTTTGCCCAATCGGTCAACACCATTGCTGCCAACATAGCCCATGAAGTAGGCATCCACCAGATAGCCACTACCGCACACCGCATGGGCATCCAGACCAAGCTGGAAGAAACACCGGCCCTCAGCCTGGGAGCTTCTGATGTATCGCTATTGGAACTGGTTTCTGCCTACGGCACCGTAGTGAACGATGGAGAAGCCATTCAGCCCATACTGATTACCCGTGTAGAAAATAAAGACGGAAAAGTTATCTACCAGAAAGAGGCCGAAACAACCCAGGCCATTCCTTACGCCAGTGCCTACCTTATGCAACAGATGTTAAGAGGTGGACTGACTTGCCCGAAAGGAACTTCACAAGCGCTCTGGCGTTTCCGTATCTTTGATAAAGGTACGGAGTTCGGCGGAAAGACTGGTACCTCTTCCAATCACTCCGATGCCTGGTTTGTAGGTATCAGTCCCAACCTGGTAGGAGGAGCCTGGGTGGGCGGAGAGTACCGCAGCATTCATTTCCGCACGGGCGAACTGGGGCAAGGCAGCCGCACCGCACTCCCCGTATTCGGTTATTTCATGGAAAAGGTATTGGCCAATCCAGAGCTTGCCGCACTTTATGCCAAGAAATTCCCAAGTCCTAAAGAAAAGCTGGACCGTTCATGGGATTGTAATGACTATTTCCCCCACTATTGTGACAGTGATTCCATTCTCATCACACTGGGCGATTCATTACTTTTCGAAGCAGAACACGCCGCTCCTACAGAAGATTAACTTATTGATTTTCAACACGAATCTAAATTCAGCTCAAAATACACTTGTGTTTAAGACAAAACGCTTTGACGTTTGAATCAAAACGCAAGTGCATTTAAGATAAAACGCCTTTGCGTTTGCATTGAAACGTACTTGTGTTTCAAACCAAACGCAAAGGCGTTTTTTAACGACCTTCAAAACACCCTATTAAGTATGTAAAAATCTATACCTTATTCTTTCTTTTTTATTTTTTTTCTTACCTTTGCGGTGCATCCTCTCGAAGGGATGTCTGTAACAACAGAAACACTTTAAACAAAAAATATTAGAGATTATGATGACTATTGACAAATTCAACTTTGCCGGCAAAAAGGCAATCGTTCGTGTGGACTTCAATGTACCTTTGAACGAAGAAGGTAAAATTACAGACGATACTCGTATCCGTGGTGCACTGCCTACTTTGAAAAAAATCTTGGCAGACGGTGGTGCTTTGATTATCATGTCACACATGGGTAAACCAAAAGGCAAAGTAAACGCTAAATATTCTTTGAGCCAGATTGTAGACGCTGTAGCTGCTGCTCTGGGTACTCCGGTTCAGTTCGCTCCTGACTGTGCTAAAGCTCAGGAAGCTGCTGCTGCTTTGAAACCGGGTGAAGTATTGCTGCTTGAAAACCTCCGTTTCTATCCGGAAGAAGAAGGTAAGCCTGTAGGTATCGAAAAAGAAGATCCTGCTTACGAAGACGCTAAGAAAGCTATGAAGGCTTCTCAGAAAGAATTCGCTAAGACTTTGGCTTCTTACGCTGACTGCTACGTAATGGACGCATTCGGTACTGCTCACCGTAAACACGCTTCTACAGCTGTTATCGCTGACTACTTCGATGCAGACCACAAGATGTTGGGCTACCTGATGGAAAAAGAAGTACAGGCTGTTGACAACGTATTGAAAGACATCAAACGTCCGTTCACAGCTATCATGGGTGGTTCTAAAGTTTCTACTAAGATCGGTATCATCGAAAACTTGATGGACAAAGTAGATAACTTGATCCTTTGCGGTGGTATGGCATTTACTTTTGCAAAAGCTCAGGGTGGTAAGATCGGTAACTCATTGGTTGAAGATGACAAACTTGACTTAGCTCTTGACATCATGGCTAAAGCTAAAGCTAAAGGTGTTAACTTGGTTTTGGGTTGCGACTGTGTAGCTGCTGATGCATTTGCAAACGACGCACACACTCAGGTTTGCGACGACAAGAACATTCCTGACGGATGGATGGGATTGGATGCAGGTCCTAAGACTCGTGAAGAATTCAAAGCAGCTATCAAGGGTGCAAAGACTATTTTGTGGAATGGTCCTGCTGGTGTATTCGAAATGGACAACTTCGCAGGTGGTTCTAAAGTAATTGCAGAAGCTATTGCCGAAGCTACAAAAGAAGGTGCATTCTCATTGATCGGTGGTGGTGACTCTGTAGCTTGTATCAACAAGTTTGGTATGGCTGATCAGGTTTCTTACATCTCTACTGGTGGTGGTGCTTTGTTGGAAGCTATCGAAGGTAAAATCCTTCCGGGTATCGCAGCTATCCGTGGCGACAAATAATTTAGACTAACACTCTATACCTAGGGATATTCAGTAAATGTCCCTAAAACGTAAGATGGCATATAAAGTCGATAGAGT
>ERZ772901.129-NODE-129-length-72342-cov-57.172147_pt1 | contig 72342 bp, 114 predicted proteins | sample MGYA00512123_ERZ772901 | MGnify/ENA primary metagenome ERZ772901 (study PRJEB29015, sample SAMEA2737711) | human gut metagenome | biome: human gut; feature: human-associated habitat; material: faeces | place: China | collected 2012 ...
TCTATTTTGATTCAAGTTTGCGAACGAGCATCGCGAGTTTCGCAATTACCTATTAAATTCTTTGTTTTATTTTTATAAAATCTGTTCTTCCTGCTGTCTGCGCAGTACAATTTCACGGTCGCGGTCACGCTTGGAATACACACACCCACAGTAGTACTGCCGGTACATGTGATACTCCTTAGAAATTTCGGTCGACTTTTTATAGCCTTCCTTCTTTTTAAAATCCGAAAACAGATAACGGACACCAAAGGTATCTGCCAGTTCTGCTCCGATCTGATTTAACTTTTCCGCATTTTTCAGCGGACTGATGGATAGTGTTGTCGTAAAGAAATCAAATCCGTGCGCTTTTGCATAGGACGCAGCCTCAGAAAGCCGCAGCCGGTAACAGGCAAAACAGCGCTCTCCCCCTTCCGGGATCTCTTCCATGCCCTTTGCCATATCGTAAAACCGCTGTGTATCGTATGCACCTTCCACAAAAGAAACCGGATATTTTGTAGGAAACTCAGCAATAAAACGTTCCTGCTCCTTTGCCCGCATATGATATTCTTCCGGCGGATAAATATTGGGATTGTAATAAAATACCGTTACATGGAAATGTTCTGCAAGACATGCAATACAATAAGAACTGCACGGTGCACAACAGCTGTGCAAAAGGAGGCTTGGAGCCTCCCCTGCCGTACAGTTTTCACGGATCAGATCTTCCATTATTTTCTGATAATTTTTTTTATTCATCTTTCATCTGTATACATCTGATTAAAAATTTCTTTTCCGGTCTGCGTCCGGAAAATTTGCTGATATGCCTGTTCAATTCCGTGACGATTGACGTCATCTTCATATAAATTGACCAGAAAATCTGCCTCCACCAGAATCTGATAATCCAGTCCTTCGATATTATCATATGTATGATGATGTCCGATCAGATAGCAGATACGGTCGATCAGATAATTTTCAATTCCCACATCGGAAAGCATTCTCTGTGCCACAATCGGTCCTTCCTGCTCCTGCAGCTTTCCGTCACACCGTCCATACTTTTCTTCTGCCGGACGGATTCCAATGTCATGGGTATAAGCGGCTGCTTCCAATATAAAAAGGGATGTCTCGTCAAGCCCTTCTTTTGTTCCGATGATTCTTGCGAAACTATGCACTTTCATGAAATGCTGAATCCGTTTCGGATCTCCGGAAAAAAAGGCGATCATCTGTAAAAACAGCTCATCCAGCTGTTGCCTGCTGTAATAACTACTGTCACTACTGTCCATTGTGTGTTTCTCCTTTATCTAACATCTGCAGTGCAAACGTCGCTGCAATGTAAACAACTGCACATAAAATAATTAATACTGTTTTTTTCCCGGCAACACCGGCACAAAGTTCTGCCAGAATAAGAAGTCCATGCACCCAGAGTTCCGCATGATGCAGCATCACTGCAATAACTGCCTCAATGATAACAAGCAGACACATAGGAACTACCGGAACGTTAAGGACTCTCACCCCTACAATCACCATAATTGCAACAATTGCTGCAAAGGCCAGTAATGTCGGTACCTGAAACGTCTTTTTGTTCTTGTCCATTTTTTACCTCAACCTTTATTCTTATTTTCTTTGTCTGCGCCCATTATACCAATTTCATGCCTAAGAAACAAGCACTTTTTAAAGTAAAAAAGACACGTCTTCCATCGGATACCCGATACAAAACGTGTCTGAAACGAAGCCAATAAGGGGACTCGAACCCCTGCACAAAGCATCAACTTTTCAGTGTTTATGCGGTTTGTAGCGTTTTTACTTTGATTACGTTTGATTACTTTTTTCAAAATAGTAATCAAACGACTAACTTGTTCGTGCTTTGAAGTCTGGTATACTACTCAAAATATCTGACTTTTTCTCGATAGATCTGCGGTTTCTGTGGTAGTGTTCCTCTGTAGTTCCTAGGCTTGCGTGCCCCATCTGTCCGAGGATCAACCGCTCGTCAATATTGTTGTCAAGAAGGATGGTTCCGTATGTCTTTCGGATCTTATGTGGAGACTTTCGATAGATTCCTAACTTATCGCACAATCTCTGTAATCGCATTCTTACACAATTCGCATTCAAGCGCTCTCCATTTTCTTTAATGAACACAAATTCTTCAAATGGATTCGTTTTTCTGATCCTATCACACAACCACTCGTAGTCCTTTGGGATGATAATTGTTCTTGCCCCAGCTCTCGTCTTTGGGAAATCCTTTATCGCAACCGTATATTTTGCATCATCCTCTCCACGATACCTTGTTTCGGTTCGCCGAACCTTGACCGTATTACCGTCAAAATCATCATGTTTTAGGCACACAACCTCTCCGATTCTCATTCCGGTCACGAACATTAGAAGTATTGCTATGTTTGATAAATCAAGGTTGCATTCCAAATATTTAATCATAATATCAGTTTCATTCTCGTCAAAAACCTCTTCGTAATCTTCCTTGATCGTTCGTTTGAAATCGGAATCAGATGTATCAAGCTCCTCAAACAATTCTTCAACATTAAAATCAATCAACTTCCGCTTTTTGGCTCGTTTCAGAAACCCTTTGGTTATCCCTTTTAGTCCGGAAAACGCCTTTGCCGTCAAGTTAAACTTCGGAATCTGTTCTTCAAGGAAATCTCCCCATTCATCTTCCGCTATTGATTTTATGTGCCTTTTACCCATTTGTTTAAAGTGCCTTTGATAAAAGTTGCGATTCCTTTGGTGCGTTGCATTTCCAATCTTGTTCAGTGCCAACCGCCTGTCGTTCCACTCTTCAAACACTTCATCAATGGTTGGATTTTCTTCTTGAATCTGTAAATAATCGATAACCTCATTTTCAATATCGACCCTATCTTTTTTCTTAAGTAGCCTTCTCCCTTTCTCCTTGCATGGAATATAGGTTCTCCAATACCCATCTTTCCCTTCCCATATATCATATGGGTGTTTCTTTAGTATCTTTTCTCTTTTGTTCATTTCAACTTGTTCTTGCACAAGTGCTATGTCGAGAATACCATTTTCGACGGCATATTTCAATAACTCGTTTTCCTGCAATTCATCAAATTATCCTTTCAATTTTGTCTTTTATCGCACGAACGCGATACTCTATCGTTCTTAGTGATAGATTTTCTTTTGTGGATATTTGCTTTTGTGAAAAACCACGGCAGAGAAGAGAGAAAATCCTCTCCTCTTCTTCCGTGAAATTGGCATTTTCTTTTATTTGTTCAAGTTCTGGCTTAATGAATTTTGTAAATTTCATAAGCCATTTCTCCTTATTTTATTGGTTGATATTTATATGTTTTCAATATTAAAAACATAAGAATAATTGATAAAATCTATAAAACTATTGTTGACTCCATATTTCCTTATCAAGAATATATTGTCTGATAAATCTATCTGCGTATTGTGGATGTATCATTGACCTTGCTGTTTTTGCATTTTCTGCCCCTGTTTTTGCATAATGCTCTTTTTTCATTGTTCTTATAGCGTCCTTACATTCGATAGCGTTATAACTAATTGGCTCAAAAATAAGATTGTTCTGTGGCTCGCAATTCAAAAACCAATATTGCGTAGGCTTTTTAAAGTAATCTCCGCTATCTCTCCTGTCTCTATCAATTACTGCCGGGGAATAACACCAATACCGCCTTAAAAAATGCTCTTCTGAATAAGGGTTCTCCATTACCAGCTTTAATCCTTTTCTCATGCAAATAATAAACAATTTGTTTACCAAATCATACATAAGTGAAACTTCTTTAAGCAAATTCATATCAAATTCGCATTTTTCTTCCAAAGACCATTTTTTCTGACTTGTCGACTGCCCTCTGAACCACAGCATTATCTGATTTTCAAACCTTATGCAAGGGAAAAATGCAAATATCAAATCATCTGGACTTATCCTATCGAATAAACTCGGTTCGTCTTGATACCCCCCCTCTATCTCTTTAAAAAGGTCGGTAACATAGTCGGTTTCGTTAAATTCATTCTGAATATCATAGTCGTAGGCTTCAATTCCATACTTCTTGAAAGCATTCTTGAATGTTCCTGACTGTTCAAATAAACAATGTACTTTCATTCTAAATCTACCAAAAGGAAACCTCGGTTTTATGTGCGCACAACCTATTCCTTTCTTTGATTTTTAGTTAGTTATCTTCTTTTTTCTTAAAATCTTCACAAGACACATCAAGCAAGCAACCTACATAGTTAATGGCAACAAGCCCACTATTTTTCCTATAACTGTAAGAATTTTTGCAAACATTACAAAAATCTTTGCCAACATTTGCCTTGCAACTTGTCTTTTTATCCTCTAACTTTTTCCCGATACTCTCGTTTATCCTTTTGAGTTCCTCGACCTTTTTCTGCGATTCCTCAAAATCTTCAATGAGTTTATTGTATTTCTTCTTGCTTAAAATCTTCATTCTGTATCACCCTTTCTTTTTCTTCTTAGACTTAAACTTAAAAACATCATTTTTCTGCCGGCTTACCATGCTACGATAGCCGTTCATTTTACTGGCTCTGCTCTTTCCCATCTACTCCACCGCCTTTCACGATTGTAATTGCGTCATCCATTGCCCTGTTCCATTCCAAATCTTCATCAGTTCGTACGACTCTGAACTTGTCGTTTAACTGCGCCACAACCTTGTCCACATCGTAGGCGGTCGGCTGTGCATCTATCACGCTCGCCAATGTTGCCAAACTTACTCTCCTAAAATCATCATCAGATTTACTCGCATTCATGCAATATTCTTTTAGTGCGTCTGCATCAATCAGTCCCATCGTTTTTTATCTCCTCTTTTCAAATAATCAAAAATCTCATGTCCAATCATCGCTACAACTGACAGAATGCAAAAAAGTTTAACTCCAAATTCTGTCAGAATATCTAACCTAACGGCTATAAGTATTAGTAGAAAGAAATTTATGTACGATTGAAACATCATTCTTCATCACTCCAATCTAATAACTGCCCACACTTCCAACAATGCCCTCTTTTAATTGCATTGACTGCATAATCTGTTGTGGCATGACACGCTGGACACTCCACATTTGCATTATCATTATCGTCTACTTGTGATATGTGATAAGGATTCTTCGGAATTTGTTTTTCAAGTGCCTGTATTGCAAGTTTAGACGCTTCTCTTGATATGTTACTTCCAAATGGCATATCCATATTCTGCTGAAATTCTTTAATTGCTTCACTCTCCTTCATATTATTCCTCACTTTCCAACAATTCCGGGTTGTCGAATTTGTTGCCGATAACTTCATATTCGGTATCATATTCAAGCCTATGCTTATAATATTTTTCGTTAGGAATTGTACATATAATTTCAAAATCCCTAAATGTTATAAGCGTATTCACCTTGCTATTATTTATTTTTACAACATCATTCTCCCAAATCAGATCGCCGTTCTTGTCCTTAAGTCCGGCGCACTGGCAGATGGTGGATTTCGAGACCTCAACGGATGTACTCAGCAAATTATCTATGTGTATTGGCTGTCCTGTATTGTGATGCGGCAAGATATACGAAACATCATTTACAAGAAATGGAAATCCTTCCGCCCACTCTCCGTTATCAATTCGCTTTGCTTTGAATAAATATCTATCTTCCATCGCTCTCTCCTATTCTGCTTCTGATCGAAGCCATTCCATACAACTAGCTTCTCCCTCGTATTCTTCGCCGAACGTGTTCTTAAAAGTTATAAGAAACTCTGCTAACTTTCCATCTGACATATTCCTTATCCTGTCGGCATGGGTCGCTTTCGCATCAACAAGTTCAAAACACTCATTACGCCATTTCAATACATTATCAATATTGAATGAACTGTAACCTACATGGTAATAATCTTCGCCGACTTTTTTGTACTTGATTTCGTAATATGGCTTGTTGTCTATCATCCTTACGATAATTTCAAGAGATGTAACTTTGTTTTTTGTATCATCATTTTCTGAAACTTTGCTATCACATCCACAACAAAGCTTATTATCTATTGAATTGCTGTTGCGCTGGCAGTTGCAAGTGTGTGCTTTTTCTTTTGTGGCTAAGTCAAGGTAATATTTCAAATCTTTTATCAAACTGATAGTTCCGTAGAGTTGTTTTCCCTCAAGCATTCCAACAACTTCTGATATTCTTCTATCAAAATCACGCTTGTTTACACTTTCAAGAATCTTACTCATTTTCTCCACCTCTCAATTCTTTCAGTTTTGCTTCTGCTTCCTCGTATGAAAGAAAAACAGTTTTGCCTATCTCACTTACCGGAATACAAAATGGCTCATCGTTATTAAAAAGTCGAACCGGTAATGCTTGTGACGCGTAAATGTATGTTTCATCTCCATCATACCCAAAATAACGAACTCTCCTCATGCTGATAATATCTTCCGGTGTCTCTCCGGCTTCTAATCTGCATTCTACACATTCGCGATAAAATTCATAGATTTTATCTCCTTTGTTACATGGGAAAATAATCATTCTGCCCTGTTTCTCTGCATCCTCGTAATCCGCTAACTTCTCCATTGCGCAATAACCTTCTTCGCAGTTGGAATAATATGAATTAGGTTTTTCGCCATAGCACGAATACAAGGTTTTTAAGGATTCTTTCTCGTAATTCTCTTTTACCAAGATTCCAACCGCTGTTCGCTCTGTTAATCTCTCCATGCCTATTCCTCACTTTCTGCCAGCTTCGCATATTTCCAACTTTCAATATCTGAGTCACCTTCTGCGCTCCATGATGTTGCTCCATGATACCAAGTGAACACCGTTCCGTTTTTGATTTTTGCAAAATGTCTTCTAGTCCATTCGCGATTTTCATAATCTCTTACCAAAATCGGCGTATCGACTGCAACCTTGCTCCAATCAACAGGTGGCTCGATATATTCGCTGTTCGCCCATTTTTCGACCATATCATTGCAATACCCTTTTCCATTCGGGTTAAAAGCGCAGTCCGAACATTTCAATTCTTTGCAACCAACTATCACATTGTCAGACTTTCTCATTGCCACATTATCACCTGTGCAAGCAATATCTAAAATCTCTTTAGCGTATTTTTCTTTATTCTTCATATTAAATCTCCAAATCACATACAAACTTAATCTCATCAGCTAACGTTTCAGCTATCATCGGTACATCCAACTGAAACTGCTTGTAATTAGCTAACGTATCAATGTAGTCGATGAATTTGTCCGTGAAATACTGCAACTGTTTCGCTGTTATCTTAAACTCCTTTTTCAGAATCGTAAGTGTCAGTGCAAAATAGTTAAACAGTGACGCGCTGGAAAGTCTGTAGGCTTCACGCTCGATACAAAATCCTTTCTTGGCATATAAGACCATTAACTGCCTCTGCGGAATCTGTTCAACTTCTGCCTTGATGTCAATGCCGTATTTGTCTTTCAGGTAAACAGCCAAGTCCTTTCCGGTATTTCCACCGGATGCTGCTTCATCTAAGTAGGATTTCAAAAAATCCTGCAACCGGATGATTCTTGCCTGTCCGAAACCGAATTTGTCATGCAAAATTATGTACCCAATCACGACAAACTCTTTGTATGATTTTTCTATAACCCTATCCGCATTTCTCTTTTCAAAATCATTTCGACCGATAATCCGCATTTCCTGTTTTGTGTAAAATGTTGGCTTTTTATTCCGTCTCAACGCATTGCTCATTTCTTTGATTTCTCCTTTCTGTATGTGATTTCCAACCATGCAAAATGACTCAATACAAGCTGTCTTGCACGCTCTTCAATCTCCATTCCTTTGTATTTGTTTATCAATGATTCTCCGGCTTTTACAACTTCATCCCACCAAGAATCAGTGTTGTCCGGTGAATAGTATTTCTGAATGAATTGCCAATAATCCATAAATACTTGCCATTCTTCCGAACCATTTTCGATCTTTGCACTTGCCATAGCCACTACCTCTAAAACGGACAATCGCCATTGTATGGCTTGAATCCGTCCCCACGTTCTTTCTTTTTGATTTCCGCAACAACATCATCAATCGGTTTTTCGATTTCAACAAACTTCATGTGATCTCCATCAAACTCCATTGCTTCACGCATTGTCATTCCCTGCCTGTTCTTCTCGATTTTTACACCCTTGGCTCCCTTGTCATTGTCTGACAGATTCCACAGCATAATTATGTTTGACGCATCCTGTTCGATTGCCCCGGATTCCCTCAACTCTGCCATGGTAGGTTCTTTTGTGTCTCTGCTTTCAGATGCTCTTGTTATCTGCGAAAGTGCTATTACATGTGTATTCAAGTCTCTTGCAACCGATTTTAAACCTCTTGAAATTGATGCTACTTCTTCATTTCTTCCGGAATATCTGTTATCCGGCATAAGCAATTGCAGATAGTCAACAACGATAACATCAAAGTTTTGGTGTCTGCATTCTGACTTTATCTCTCTTGGAGATACGGTCCCGGATGCAATCCATAATTGATAATCACTCATTTCTTCATTTGCTTGGTTAAATTTTTCCTGCTCATCGCCAAGAAACGCTTTTGCCCTTCTGATTCTCGTTAAGCCGATTTCCGCAAGTCTTGAAATAAATCTCTCATACACCTGTTTATCGCTCATCTCCAAATTGAAATATGCGACCTTAAGTCTCCTTTTTGCCATATTCCCAATAATCTGCGTTGTGAGTGCGGATTTTCCAACTGCCGGTCTTGCGGCAATTACTGTTACATCACCGCGTTCAAGGTCTCCAAGTGCATCATCAAGTTGAGATAACCCGATTTTTATACCGCCCTCTCCAACACTTTCGTTGAAATATTTGTCTTTATTCTCAACTGAAATCTGCTTAATTGGCTTTAGTTTTACTTCCTTTCCCTCTTGCAAATGTTCAAGTCTCGTAAGAAGATCGCTGATTGTATCATCAATGTCGCATGGTTTTAAACTAGATTTCTGATACATGTCACGAACCGTTCTTGCCTTGTATTCTTTCGCAACCGCATCGGCATAGCTTTTAACCATAGTTGAAGTGATTGTTCCGGTAATACAGGATTTCATCAATTCGCTAATCTGTTCCTGGGTGTATTTGTGGTTCTCAAGTGCCATTGATAAAGACATTGGGTCAATACTTTCATTCCGGTCATACATGGCAAGCATTTCCTTGTATGTGTCCTGCGCAAAATCCGAACTAAACATTTCCGGTTTCAGTGTTCGCCAGATGCTATTTAGCACATCATTGTCAATCAGTACGCACCCGATCACTCCAAATTCTGCTTCTGTCAACTGCAATCACCTCGTTTCTCCGCAATCTGCAACCAATAGTCGCAATCGTTTTTCAGCCAATCAACATATTTTGGAATGTACCGAAAATCCGTATCGTCTGGATTCTTTTCTTGATAGTCACTCAAATATGCTTCTGTGGCTTTGTATAACAGCCGTGCAATGTCCGGTTGGTTCTCTTCGATAACTTCTAGCACTTTATCCATCCAAGCCGTTTTAGAGGTACTGTACGCTGTTTTCTTGGGGTATATGTTAAAAGTCTTTTTCCATGCATCATCAAAATCAAACAAATCTCCGGAATCGGTCGACAGCGAATCTTCTTTTATATTTTCTTTCTCTTTATCTTCTTCTTTTTCTTCTTCTTTATCTGAAACAGCGACGTCAGACGATTTATCGGGCGATTTTTGCTCAATTAGGTTCTTCTGTTTCTTTCTCCGGTTCTGCTGATATAGCCTGTCGCGTTCCTTTTTCTTCTCATAAGCGTCAAGCGTTTGGTGCTTATTCCAATTAGGAATCGTTATCACGTTGTCAACAACTTCAATCATTCCGAATTCTTCAAAGGTCTTAAGCGCAAGCCTTACCGTATTCAAATCTCTGCGAAAAATGGTGGCAAGCATTTCATCCGTGAACGGCAATTTGTTGCTCATCATAAACACACCGTTGTTATTCTGCTTTCCGGCAAGAATAAGAAGTTTGAACCAAATCGTAATGATGCTATCCGCACTCGGCATACTCTCAATCAGCAGAATCTTTTCATCATCAAAGACATCTGTTGTGATCTTAATCCACTTGACTTCTGCCATTTAATCACTCTCCTCATATGTATTTTCAGAAATCAAAGCCATAAACTTCTCATACTGTTTTTCAGAAACTTTGTTACCCTGTTTCTCCGGCTTTAAACGGATTTCAAGGTGCTTTTCAGCGATGTGCGATAATTCCTTGGCAAGACTCTTTTTGCCTTGCTTAATGCCGTCATAATAGCCTTTTGCCGGACGGTAATCATCAATCTTAGCTTTGCCCTCGCCCTGCGACCCACTCGTCTTATTACGAAGTTGATAACCTTTGTCTGCGCAATACTTAATATAATACTGCTCACGCTCATCAAGTTTATCTATCGGACAGTGTACTGATGTTACATTCCATCCATACGGATTATCCTCTGAATACAGTCCGTGAGACTTCAAGCTAAGGTCTATGTGCTGATACCCAGAAAGGTGTTGCGACAATCTGGTTAATATTCGCTTTGCCTGCCCCACATATGCATATCTAAACCCATTTTCGTCCTGCCTTGTCAAAATATAAATTCCGCTTGATTCATCAAGCCTTGGATTCAATGCAAGCCATTTCTGCTTGTTTTTTGCTTCGATGGCTTTTGCCTGTCTAAACTTCTTATAGTCCACTCGATCACTTCCTCTCAAATGGTTTAATGCTCATTTGAGCCACAAACTTTCCGTAACTCATGCCAGAAGCGCGTGCCATATGATTCACAGCCTTGATTGCATCGTCCTTTTCCTTTGGTTTTTTCAAGCGTTCTTTAACTTCATTGCCGATGCAGTCTTGGCAATCAACTTTGCGTTCATCTATCGTCATAAACAGCCTGCCACATTTCGGGCATATTCTTGTATACACAATTCTTCCAGCCTTTTTAAAATTTTTAAACTGTGCGTATCTTTTTGCACATTTGGGTCTACAGTATTTCTGATCTGGTCGCTTCGGCTCAAATTCAGCCATACAGTATTCGCATAATTTCAATTTTTACCTCCAATCTTTTGTAAGGGCGGTACGGTAAACGCACCGCCAAAACATGGCTTTCAATAAAGTTTGTGATAACTATTCGCCAAACAAGATAGTTTCTTTTAGGCTTTCGCCAAGGTGTTTCAACCTAATTATTCATCAATTGCTTCGAGTTCGTAATCGTGTAAAGCGGCATACTCATCTAATCTGTAATCGGAAATCTGTTTTCCCGGAGAATATGCCGATTCTTTTGCGCAATATGGCACATCATTGGTTTCTAATGCAACAACGATTTCTCCCGGTTTAAAAAACCCATAATCATCACTAATAACTCTGCACTTTGTTCCTTTTTCCATGCTTTCTCCTTTCAGAACGGACAAAGGTTCATATTAACCTCTAGCCCTTTTTCTGCAACATAAACATTCGCTCCATATTTAATTGTTTCTTTCGTTCGTTGTAGGAATAACGCGGGATCTCCGCTTGTGTCCGATAAGTGTATTAAAACGACATTTCGTAAAGCTGGGTTGTCGTTCGTCTGAATAAATTTAAGTGCCGTATCAAGGCTCATATGACCTCGTAAACGGTGTTCATAGTTCGGTTCATTCCGATCTACCAAGTCCATGCTATAATTGGCTTCAACCATGATATGCTCAACCTTCATGCCGGAAAAGTCATATCTGCAATATTCCAAGTCGGTCAAGAATAACAGCTTGCCCATTTCTTCATGCTCGATTAAATAGCCGTAGCACTCAATTTCCGTGTCATGCGGTACATTGAATGGTGTAACTGTAAAACTGCCGATTTGCCGTACTCTGCGTGGTGGAATGGCTATTGTACGTTCTCCTGTAATGGTTTCAAGTGCGGTCTGCGTTTCAAAAGCCGTGTAAACCGGAATACCAGATCTCATGAAATCCTTTATGTATCGTGCATGGTCTCCTAACCATGCTCATGTGAGACGATACATCCAGCCACATCAGAAATACGCCAATCAATCATTTTCTTAAAATCCATGAATCTGCATCCTGCTTCGATTGCAAGAATCTCGCCACTGTTGCTGATTAAAGCGTAACTGTTGCCTGCCGATGATGAACCGCAACATCGCATAAGCATTTAAACCACCTCACTTTCATCAAAATTACTTAATTCCATCTACATGATACCTTCCATATCCACTACTTCTTCCACTTCCGATACCATTACCAAATCCTGCAAGGTTGATAATATTTACAATCTGCTCAATAGAAAAGGCATTTTCAGTGTACTGAATTGTGAATGTGGCACTCCAACCACTAAATCTGTTAAGGTGTACCAATACCGGACTACCTTTCTTTGGTGACATTAACTTTTCATCAATGTGATGTTCTGCAAATCTGATAGGTACTAAATCACCCTTTGCGATAATGTTCACTCCTGCGTTAAACTTTGTGGCGTATGTATCAATCTTATTTTGTACAACTGCCTGTCCGAATGACTTTTTAAGTCCGAACCCTGTTATACAAGGCGCATTTTCTTTCAATGCCTGTGCAAGCCCTTCCTCTGAAAAATCAGTAGGTTTTCCATTGTACCAATGCATCGAGGTAATAATTGCCTCCCACGGATTAGGCTTTGCTGTGTCCTTTGCCTTATCCTTGCGCTTATCAATGAGTTCCTTTGCGTTTACGTCATTCATTTTGTTAAGAATCAAATCTCCGTCACCTACAATAGTGATTTCTGCTGTTTTAATATTTAATGGTTTGATTTCTATTACTTCTGTTTTTGCCATATTGTGTAATCTCCTTTTCTTTTACCGATAGCACTTTACAAGCGATATGATGTAGTATTTTGTTCTGTTCTTATGTTTGCTATGGTTTCATATTTTTGCATGTTGTTTGCTAATTAGTTATATGGTCGGTATCATACCGCCAGTAAAATGCTATCAGCTTATTTCCTATAATCAAGTGCTTAACAAGTGACATAATCACATAAATATTGTATTGTCGTGTCCTATGCTCTCATGTCGTTTCCCGTGCTGTCTTGTTTTAAGCTATCCTTATATATAATTGTGGCTATGCCACCGATTAAACACTTGAAAATAGGTTGTTTTTTAATATGCTGTCTGAATTTTTCCTGTTATGTTCTGTTTTATGCTATATATTATCTAAGCAGTGATTAAATCAATCTGCTCAAATACCTGTTCCAATTCAGAAAGCGTTTCATATTTCTTTCTGAAACTCTCTAATTCCAATAATGCCCTTTTCAGCAAATCTTCATATTCTGTTGTGTTTGTCAAAAAAGTTCGTGTCGGCTGATAAACTGTATCAGATGTTCTACTCAACACCCTTACAGGCGGTGCATCTTCGCTCTTTGGTTCTATGTATAACATTCTGATAACATTTCCTGCCTGTATGGTTCGATACTTTTCTGCGGCAATATCGTTATCCCACTCAAAGCACTTGTGTAATTCAGTGTTTATTCCTTTTGCATATTCGAGAATCGCTTTAGGTGTTATTTCATTTAAACTACACATTTCCGCATAACACTTATTTGCGTCAGCATTAAATACACCATTTAATCTCCATTTCACATTTTCCATACCCTACTCCAATTCTTCCTCTGTCGGAAACTGAAAATATTCTGTTGTAGCTTTCTGAAATTGTTCCACGCTCAAAATGCTCTGTGCTTCTTCAAAACACTTTGAACCGGCTGTACAATGATAAAACACATTATTTTCATATGTTTTTCTAAGCATTTCCATAGCTTTCTTTGCCTTTTCTTTGGTGGAATAATCTGCAACATCTACTGAATCATCATATCCACATATCTGCATTCTCACATAAACGCGCCCATTTATACATCCTTCATATACAGAAACCCAAGCGCTATCATACGGGAAATCCTTTGTTCCGTCCTGCGATATAACTCTCATAGCAAACCTCTCTAATCTTTCATAAAGTCCGGTACGTTCTCGTCATTCTCAACAACTTCTCCGGCTACCTTCTCTGGCTCGACTGATGCACTTTCGGTTGAACAAGGTTCCGCCGTAACAAATGGCTCACTGTTGGCGTTCTCCGTAATATCACGCTTGACCTGTTTCTGTAAATCTTCCATCGGATATTCCTTGAAATCGCCATCCTCGATTTCTTCCTTGGTATAAAGTCCCATTGTCAGCTCCGGGCAATTAAGGCTAGAGAAAAATGATGCTGCTCTATAACGAAGCATTAACTGCGGCATTGTTTTCCACTTGCTGCCGTTCTTCTTCGTCCAACCTTCATCATCTGCCATCTGCATATTAACTTCCATGCCCTCAATTCTTCGACCATTTTTCATAGTCCACGCAGTGCAAGAATAAGGTTTTCCGTTCTTGTCCTTGGTTTCGTCGTACTGCAACTCCATGTCGAATTTGTTGCTGGCGTTGATAGACGCGATCAAAAACTTACTGCTCCAGCTTGGCTTGCCCTGTATCAGAAAAAGGTTCTGCATAACCATAAGTGGGCTGATGCACATTCTCTGCGCCTGCTCAATGGCAATCAAACAGTTAGATGGATTTTTCTGATACGTCTGCGGAACTATTGTTGACTCGGCTAACGCTTTTGCCATCTGCATAGCCATAATGAAATTATCAGATGTTCCGAAAATTCCAAGGCTGTAATCGGTAACCTTGTTGTTGTGTGTTGCAACCTCTGTCTTTTCTTCTGCCTTTACTAATTCTGTGTTCTCTGCCATAATTATTTATCCTCCATTCCACTTAAAAAAGCTTGAAGAGCTTCTGCCACGCGTCTTTTTTGCCCTTTTCTTAATATTTCTTTACCATCCTCGGACAGCTCCTCTTCACTTACTCTCTGTAAAACAAGGTTGTATTTCTCCTCTCCAAGAACTCTCCTTAATGCTACCAAAAGAGTTTCAAATTCAGCCATGATAACCGGCTCTCTTCCATTTACTTCTATTGTTCCAAAATCTGATTTAATCATATCTATTCCTCGCTTTCTTAAATCTCATTAAATTTCTGCACCGCATGCAATTCGTTCGGAGTCTTTGCGTACACATTACCGTCAACTACCACAAGGTAATCAGTGCCATCTTTCTTAAGCTCCACCTTGCATGACTTACCATTTACATAAAATCTCTTTGTTTTGATAACCATATCTATTCCTCGCTTTCTTCAAATTCTTTTAACTGCTCCGCTAACTTCTTGCACTCTTCCGCAACGTATTCTTCAGTGCGAATAACATCGCCATCATAATGACACTGATTTTGAATATCTAAAATTCTTTCAAGTTCATCCCTGCGTTTCGGGAACTGCTTGATTGCATACTCGTAATCCGGTCTATCTCCTACATGTCCGCAATCAAATCCGAACCACCACAAATCACTTTCAATCGGATAATCTGAATGTTCTCCACCGTCTGCGTATGTAATACCACCGTGGCACTGAAAATATGCTTCGATGCAAATTCTCTTGTCCTCGTCAAGACAAGCACCAAGCAAAGGGAAAATCCCACTTACCGCTCTGTCTCCAACATCAGATTTCTTGATTTCAAGATGATCGCCGTAATCTTTTCCGTATAACGGATGATTCTTTGGAATACCAACATAACCGCATCTGTAGCCGATACTTCCAAATATCACAACACATTTGTAGCCTGCGTGTTCAAACTCACGCTCGACAATGTACCTTTTCTCTGGTTCTTCATACTTCCTCACAACCGCCACCTTATCAGCACCGTAGGTTTCCACCCACTTCATATCCACGGTTTCATCCGTAACAGTCAGCTTTGCACCCTTGTCATTTACAACCATGTCACCGGCTTTTACAGAATCCTCTGCGCGATACACGTAGCTTCTGGTACTGTTTGGAAATTTTGCTTTGATATACTGCATAATTACCTCTCCTTTTTCACATATCCATTTGACAAATTTTCAAGAATACGCAAAAGTCTTTCGTTTGTTTCTGAGACTTTTCCAAGTTTTTCTTCAAGGCAATATTTATTACTCATAAGTTCATCTACCTTTGTTCGCAAATCTGAGTTTTCAGCCTTCAATTTTTCAATATCATCCATGTACACGACCTCTCTTTCCTTTATTTCTCATATCTTTCTCGCAATACGGAAGAGAACAATGTCCGGCTCTTCCCCAGAACCCTTTACTTGCACTCTTCCAACGCTTGCACGACATACACCGTTCATCCGGCTGTGTGATGTTGTTGCTTGTCCCTACTCTTGACATTCGGAACCCTCGCTTTCTTTCAGTTCATCAAATAGCCAAAAGTGCTCTTTGTCTTGAATACAGTTATAATCAAACCACTGCTCACAACTTGTACTGTTCTGATGAAATCCAACCGCAATACAATTCGGTTCTTCGTACAAACTTTCAAGTACGTCTGCCTGCTCATTAAGATTTGTATTTCCCTCAAACTTGCGGAAAGCATCAATAACTTTGGGAATATCTTCTTTCTTAACAAGACATTTATCGAATGTGGTACACAGGACGATTTTTTCATCATACGTGACAGATTTATCATCCACAAGATTCCAAATGGCTTTCATCTGCCCCATGTCAAATATTGATGCCCCATGACCACAATACTTTTCCCCTAAAATGTCCCACACTCGCATTGAACCAAGCCATGTGTTTTTTACCTCTCCAAAACTTTCAGAATCTCCATTTTCATCAAACTTAAAAATCTCAATGTAACTCATCCTACACGCCCTCCACTTTCAACTGCTTGTCCTCTGAAACACTCAAAAGAATTAACTGTGCATCCATATCCGGCACATTGAACTCATTCAGTGATTCGGCGTTATCTACGAAAATCGGCACGCTCACACCGTATAACTCGCTAAGAGAACGGATAATATCAAGTCCGGCTACAATTCTGTGACCACTGTTCAAAGTCGAATACGGCACTCCATTTACGGTGCACTCACAGCAATCTTTCATGCCGCCATTTAACTGCATTTCAAAGAGTTTGAAATTTACGGTCTTGAAATGGCTGTTGATAGATTCAGAAACCTTATTCAGCTTGAAACGAATGAACTCTTCTAAGAGGTAAAGCATCTGTTCCTGGTCTGCAACTTTCTGCCCGATTTCTTTCTGTTCGTCTCTAAGCGTTTCGATGCGATCATCAATCATAACGTTGTTAGCCGCCTGTGCGATAATCTTATTTACTTCATCAAGCTGGCTCTTTAATTTTGCTTTATCGGCTTTTGCGTCCTCAACAACCTTTTCTGCACCCTTGGATTCTAACTCTGCAATATTAGCAAGCAATTCATCCTGTCTAGCCTTTAACTTGGCATATCCCTCATTCTGCGTATAATCAGTGGAAGTCGGAATCTTAGAAATCTGTTCGTCAAGTCCTTTGATAATGTCAATTTCTTCCGTCTCATGCAGTTTCAAGGTGTTAATTGTGTTTTCTAATTCCTTATTGTTCTCGGTCAGCTTCTTAAGCATTTCAGCACACGCATTTCCATCGTCAACAATCATGGCAAGCGTTTTCGCGTGTTCTTCATTAAATATTTCGATTGCATCTGCCTTTCTCTGCGAAAAATCGGCTCTTAAAGACTCTATTTTATCTTCCGGCAATCTTTGTCCACATAATGAACAAACCGTTGTAGATTCGTCAAATACCCACTTGGAATCATCAAACTTCTTTTCCTTTTCCTCTTTGTACCTTTTCGCAAGTTCAGCTTTCTTAAGAGTCTGTTCAGAAATTGATTTCTTATTGCTTTCAATGGAATCCTGCGCTTTTTTGATTGATGAACGAACATCCTGCAACTTCCGTTCGTGGTCGTATTTATGATTTTCGATCTCACGTTTCTTGCTTGAAAGCTCGTTATTCATGGTCTGCGCGATAGCTGACATTTCAAACTGACAATTCATTTCTTCGCTACGCATTTCATCAATCCGCACATCAGATTTCGCCATTAAATCTTCAAGTGCTTCAATCTTTCTCTCCAAGTCGGCTTTTAGTAACTCCTGCTCTGCCACATCTACATCAACCTTGGATTTCTCGGCTTCATCAATGCGAACCGGAATTTCAGCCTGTTTCTTCTTCCATTCAGATAATGCCTTGGAAAACTTGGCGCGAATATCATCTGTAGATGGTGCTTTCCCCAATTCGTCAAGCAACGGTGCATACTTGGCATCGGTCTGTGCCAGTTCCACATCTGAAACCTCTGCAACAAGTTTCATCAGAATGTCTCTCTGATCTTTCCATTTCAGAGAAGAAAAATACTGTGGATTGGTCAGCATCTTAAACATTTCCTCACTCTGCGCCAAACCGGAAATATAAGCCTTAAATTCAGCTTCACTTTTCGGATAACCGTCAATCTCATAAGAATTTGGGTTTCCCTGCAATGATACCGTATTAGTTCCACGCTTCTTAACCCAATTCTGCTTCTGTACCTTGGAAAGTTCCACTTCTTTTCCATCAACTTCAATAACTCCAACAACCTTGATTTCCACGTTGTCGATGCGCTTTCCGTCCTTATCCAATGGTCTGACATTGAATTTTTCCTCGCCGGCACTGTTCTTATTAAAAAATAACCATGAAACTATATCAAAAATTGTTGTCTTCCCGGACGCGTTCTGTCCGCTAATCTTTGTCTTTTTCTCCCCAAATTTAATGTCAATGCTCTTGATGCCCTTGAAGTTCTCACCATGTAACGATTTTAAAATCATTCGCATTTTTGTCTCACCCTTTCTTTAAATTCTCTTTTCAGTCTATCGAAATGCTTTTCGTTCTCCATGTATCCGCTCAAAGTTTCGATTGTCGGCATACCTGCTGTGCCCTGTTTGCATCCGCGCAATCTGATATTATCTTCATGTTCTTTTGTAATGTATCTGTGCAACATGTTGATATGTAACTTGCACTCAATCAGTTCTTCATACTCTTCTTTTGGAACATAAACATAATTTTTCTTCCCCATGTTACACCCACACGATTCCTTTTATTGATAACTCATATGTAACTTTTTCCACAACGTGACCATCTTTACACGTTTTCTTGTATCTCCGGCTCTGTAATCTGCCGTATGCGCTCACCCTATCGCCTAAAGCAAGTGAGTCCGTATATTCTGCGCACTTTCCCCATGCGATGCAAGTAATCAAATCCTCTTTTCCATTCTCTCTTATGTTTTTGAGTTTCACATCACAGATTTTACGACCAAGTGGCGTTTCTCTAAGTTGCTTTTCCTCGATAATTCCATCAAGACTTACTTCATTCAAAGGGCTATCATCCTCTGGCTTTGTGATTGTATCAGCCATAACATACATAAGAATTGCTTTTCCAGATCCGGTTTTTACGTGCCGGGTAATTATCTTCCCATTGACACATACCGTTCCGCTGATTTCTGTATCGCTGATTTCTTCATCAAACAGTACCGGAAGTATATCTGCAACACCGCTTCTTCTTTCAACTCCGATGAAAAATTTATAAAATTTCTTACCGTTCGATTTATGGCTTTCCCTTGGTGCTGATACAACATCACCGATCAATGTTATTCTGTTCTCCATTGCTTCTCCCTTCCATTTCTCTGTCAAGAACCTTTTCAAAGCCCTCTTTATCATTCTGTTTCTTTCGTTTCCCTGCCAAAAGTTCAGCAAGCATACGCTTTTCTTCCGTGGAGCATCTTGTGCCACTTATATACACAACGCCTACCATGCATCCTCTCTCATTCTGCGTTTTCTCTTAATTCGCTTGTCAAGTTCAGCTCTCTTTCGGTCTACCTCGTACCAGTAATACATGATTGCCGCAATTACCGCTCCGGCTACAAATTTAATAGCCGCCATGTTCCCGACCGTGCCCTCACTATCCATATAGCAAGCGGCAACCAAGGAATACTCCATTGCAACCGCACCTATGATGAATTGGATTACTTTTTTCATTCATGCTCCTTTCTGCCACTTTATAATTTAGTACCAGTCAGAAACAAACGTTCCGAGTAACGGACATACAACAACATCTATAAAGCGCACAGAACCATCTTCCATGGAATATGTAAAAGCCATTGCAGGTGTGTAAGTCGAATCTCCTGTCTGTATCTGCGCATCTCTTACATAAACTCCATATGTTGTTTCCTCGTCAACGAAAATGCTTGAAAAATTTTTCGCAGAGTCAACCTTTGCCAAATAGTTGTCACCGCTACGAATTACCCTTGAATTAACTTTCTGAAATTCAAAATTGCTCATTTTAATTCTCCTTTCCATTATGTGTTTCGTTTTCCTCGCCCTGCTCACTATGTTTCGAAGCAGAACTCTCTACCATTCCAAGGACATATCCTTTCTGAAAATCTGTCATATTCGGAATGGCATCACGAAGTTTTTCGACAACACGTTTTTCTTTTTCGCTCATTCAATCACTTCCTTTCATGCGCAATATCTGATTTCGTACTCTGCTACAATGTTCAAGTCGCATCCGAAAATATACATTAAAATAGGAAGAAACTAATTTCTTTTGTACTTCCCATGCCAAATCATCCGTGAACGACTTGGCCAACATTAGATAGCCCTGTTCGGTAAAAAGATACATTCCGTTCGGAGAAGTTACACCAAATTCCCCCTTGGCTTCATCCGAATTTCGGACGAAGTAATCTTCTCCTAAAATAAAGTGTTTCTTATTGTCGTTAAATATTTTTCTCGCTGTTCCGTCTGGTCTTTCATGTACCATGTCAATGTCCTTAAATGTGACCACTCTTTCCCCTTTGTACTCTTTGATGGAAATATCTGCATTTCCAATGTGTACTAAATTATCCATATTTTCGCTTCCTTTCTGTGATATAATTCCCTTATCATCAAATAAGGGAGGTGATACAATTTGAAATACTTTTTGTTTTGCGATTTTTCTACAATATCCTGCGACCGAGAAAAGATGGCAGAGATATTAACTGAAAACGATATAACGTTCGCAAATATCAATAATTTTTGTTGGGAACTAAAAGTTCCGGATAAGTTTGGAATTCCAATCTGCGACACGACCGCAGAATCTATTCACTGCCTGTTTTATCAGTACACTCACAAGAACTCTCTTCTTCTTGTGGTAAAAGCAAATGAATATTTTCCAAACGGAGATTAGGATATAATCTCTTTGTTTCTTCATATACGGTTTTGGTTTTCAGCCATTTCCGCATATGAAGAACCTGTTCCATGACATCCATATCGTGAATATCCACTTTGTTTAAAATCTTCTGCAATTCCTTTTCCATTCCATTAAAATAAGAAACCGGAACAACAATTATGTCATTTGCTGATTTAATCTCTTTCATGTTCTCACCTCTTTCCTGTTCATTTGATGTACATACAATAGCACATTAAATATACATTGTCAATAGTTTTTGTTGACTTAATGAACATTTAATGTTAATATAATTGTGAAAGGAGGGTAAAGGATGAATGAGCGAATAAAGCAAGTTCGGTTATCAGCAAAATTAAGCCAAACCGAATTTGCAGAAAAAATTTTAGTCTCACGATCTGCTGTATGCAAAATGGAAAGCGGAGAAAATTCTCCATCAGAACAAACTGTTAAATTGATTTGTCAAGAGTTTAATGTCAATGAAGATTGGCTTCGCACCGGAAACGGAGAAATGTTTGTTGAATTATCAAAAGACGAACAGATTTCAGCAATGCTTGGAGAAATCCAAAGATTAGGTGATGAAAACTTTAAGTATCGACTTGTTTCTGCACTGTGCAAATTAAGCGAAAGCGATTGGACAGCCTTAGAAAATTTAGTAGATATGATTTCAGACAAAAAGTAAAAAAGAGCCAAGGGCAATGCGCAGACCCTTGGCTCTTTTCCTATTTTAACAAGTTACTTATGTATGCATATATGGTTTTTAACCAATGCAAATTTTCGCATTTTTCAATAAGTTTAATGATTTCATTTTTGTAGTACTCTTTTCCCAACCTAAAACCCCCAATCATGTGCCCTATGTAGCGATACAGATATTATAGAACGTGTGTTCGGCATAGTCAATCCCCAATTATGGGCGGAGCCATGCCAAACCCCACCCATGCCAGAACTTGAAGTGTCCTTTCGGACAAGTCCATAGTATCACTGTAATATGCATGATTTCAACATTTTTCGGTCGCAAGTTTCGACAGGAAATGTCATTGCAGAGAAGCGGAAAGCTGTTTCTCAATCTCTTCTTGCACTTTTGCGCGCCAACGCATCGGCACTTCGTCAATCGTCATCTTTTTGTCAATCATGATTCTGCGCACATAAAACTTAACCATATCCTACACCTCACTTCCTGCAGTAATACTTGCAAGTTCTTGGATTGCTTCTGCATTTGCTTCATGTCCGGCTTTAAGCTCATCAATTGCCTTTTCCATTTCCGTCTTTGTCCGCAAGCTGACCGTTACGGTGTATGTACCATCTTCAGCGCCATCTTCGCCCATGTTCGGCATATATGTAAACCCATCGGATTTCAGATCGGTATATTTCCCCGACACTGCATCGTTGTGTGTAAATGTAACTTCCTGCATGTTGTCTGCAGTAAAAGCATCCGTGATCGTTTTAATGGCTTCGAAGTTCTCGGCTTTGATCTGGATGTTTCCAAGGCTTGCCCCATCGGCAATCTCAAAGCTGGTCTGATTTTTTAAAATAATTTTATCCATGTTATTTTTCCTTTCTATAATAAATGGTTTATAAGTTACATTTGAACATTTGTTCGATATATTTTCTTAAACGGCAGTTTAAATCACTTTAAAATATTTGCTCTTGATCGTTTCGACCTACTTGATGATGAACTAACTGGCTATAATAATATTTGCTATTTTGCGATTACAAATGATGGTAGTGGGTTATTTTGGGGGCATAAAAGCTATAGCAAATATCAACGGCAATTGCGAATAACATACTGGGACAATAAAATATATAGTAGGGTCAAAAATAATTCTACCGAATGGAGCGAATGGGTAACAATTACTTAATGCATTTATGATAAACCATATTTATATATTGTCTGCAAGATCAACGCTGCACACAATCACTTCTCCGTCAGAGGTTTCAGGAACCAAATATGGTTCGATACATTTGGCTGATGTTATCCTTGCCCCAAATGGTATATTTAATAACACATAGGTATCATTGTTAATTTGACTACTATATATATCCAGAAATATTATATTATCTTTTCTTACAGCTCTAACTTTTTTAAGAACAGCTGCATTTTGACCTATTGCGGTTATTTTTGCACTATCTGTAATCTTCATGTAAATGTTAATTTTATGAAAGCAACCCGGTGCAAAATTGTACATTTGCATAATTAGAATTTCTATACAATGACATATCGCACCACTTGCTAAACTTGAGTTTTCAAAGATGATTTCTGAGAATCTATACCAACCCATGCCACTGGCACCTGGATAACATTTAATATAAGCTTTAATCGAACTAGATGGATTCAAAGCATTTATATCATTATTTAAACTGCCGTTTAAATCACTTATCTGCTTTGCAAGCGTACCATCCAGATTCGGATTAGCCTGCCGCGCATCTAATGCAAACCCGGTTTCTGTTGTTACCTGGTTATTTACGATACTTTCCGGTTGCAGTGCGCTTCCGATCTTTTCTTTTAGTGCATCTGCCAACTTTATGACGTTTTTCGCTTCATCTAATGTAATTGTGGTTCCATCCAAGTTAATACTAAGCGTCCCACTTTCATCTACGCTCATGCTTTTTCCGTCCGGCTTTACAACTCCGGCATCCTCTGTTGTTGCAATCGCACTAGCACCGCCCACGATAGACTTAGACCAGTATTCCGTATTGCTCGTTGCCGTTCCTGCCGGAACTTCCTTTTTTGCAAAATAAAGCGTATTGTTATAAGTCACTGCATCCAATCTCTTATATGTAGCATCTGCGCTCCAATCGCCTTTTGGCACGATTGCTACTCTTCCTGCTATAGCCATTTAAGCCACCTCCCAATTCAAATTTCCGTCATTGTCAACGAAAAAGTTATATGCCGCATTGTCCATGTAAATCAACTCCCCATCCTCATTCACATCAAATTCTGTCATTGTGAGTTTCTTGTTAATCTCGTTTTCGATTTCCTGCACTCGGTCTGCGCTGTCCTTGGCATCTGTGGCGGATTTTGCCGCGTTGGCCTCGGACTCTTTTGCGCTTTTGGCAGACGCTGTAGCCTTGGCAGATTCCACCTTAATATCCGCTAAAAAGTTCGGTTGCAACTTATCCTCGGTAATCGAACCATTCTTAACGATAGCCTTAACCTTGCCACCCGCAACCTCAAATGCAATTGTATCAGAGTCCAAGAACTCATACTCTGTAATCAGAGATGATAAGTCCACGTTCTGCGCCGTGCCATCGTCAAGCGTGATTACCAACTGTTGTGTCTGCGGATCATATTTGAAGTTGACCGCCAACTTCTCCAATTTAGTGTCAATGGCCGCCCTGGAACCGTTCATCTTAACAACCGTCAGCGTACCGTTGGATTCATCCCAAAGGATTTCCTTTACAAGTTCGTTAGCTTTGGTCAAGTCAACTTTTGTGGTATCAAGTGCACACACACGATCGTCGATTGCATCAATGCCGCCCTCTATGTTGTTCAGCCTATTTCGATTAATTGCGGTCTTTTCACTTGGAAAATTTTCCCAATATTCGCGGCTATAGATTTTCTGATATGCCATCAAATCACTTCCTTTCTAACGCGGATAGTCTGCGTTCAAAATCGTTACACCTGTTCTGCAGTTTCTGTATCATGGCAGTGTTAAGCGCAATAAACTCTTGATAGCACAATGTATACATATCATTTGCGCCACCATTCTGCTCTAAGAATTTTTCCCATTCCTCATTAGATTCAAAATCTTTTTCGGAGAATACCGCATGTTCCAGTCCGTAAAACTCATTTTCAGATATGTCACAATCCGTCATTGCCTGTTCGACATCCTGTGCAACAAATCCCATGTGCATTTTTTCATCATTTTCTATGAGCCGATATTCCATCGGTTGCAGCAACTCAAAAAATCTCTCAAACCGATCATCCTCTAACAGTTTTCGAAAATCCTTTTTCTTTCTGCCATCAGACGTTGTTTTCCAACCACCGGAAGAATACCCTCCGGCAAATGGATTGGGGTTAGTTCCACAGTACACAGAACTAGAACTTGGGATTAAATTTCCGTTGTCTGAAATTCGTACATAATCGGATAGTCCAATACCTTGCAAATAATGCGCGGTTGATGCCATTATACACTGCCTTGCACTTTCTGCGGTTGTTGCAGAATCTGCGGTTGTCGCATGATCTGCCGTACTCGCATGATCCCCTATGGCTACACCATCTTGATCTGTTACAGAGTTTAGATCGATGCGTATGTTTTGAAGCATTGGTCTGCCTCTTGCATCAAGTCCAATAATTACAATGTCATCACCAAGCGAGGTTGCAATAAAATTCAACGAATCAATAATTGACACTCGGCCATCGCCATCAAGCTGGAAGTTATTGCTGTTGACTATGAGTCTGTTTCCGCTAAGCGTAATCTGGTCGGCACTTGCATTAATCATCGAAACGACTTGGTCGTTTTCATCTCTTCCAAGTTTCAATTCCAATGATGCGTCTAATTGTCCCTCTGCTTTTTGTGCGCGGTTGACTTCTGCAGAAATGCTTTTTGCGGTCTGCTCAAACTTGGTATTTGTCTGTTCCTCTAAATCCTCATACGTGGATTGAAGATGGTCTGCGTTCCTCTCTAGCTTTCCGGTACGTCTTTCCACGCTTTCAATCGTGTCTCTGATAGAATTGACCTTTGCAGAGTGTGTCTGTGTGCCCTGTGCCGAGATTGAATCTCTCTTGCTTTGCACTCCGGTTAGGGTACGTTGCAATAGATACGTTTCAACAATTTCTCTTGTGGTATTGAACCGGATAGGTTCGCCAAGTGTCAGACATGGATTACCGACGCATGTACAGCTTTTAATCGGTGTGTATACCGCCTGTTTCATAATCGGCAACAGGTTATTTGCAATCTGTTCCAGCTCCGCTCCGGTCTTGTCTGATACAAGAAAGTTTCCTGTAATCGAATAGTTGTTTCCGGCAGTTCCAGCAATAGCACCGGCGTTATCTTCACTTGTCTTGATTTCTAGCTGTGTAATTGCCTTGCTTTGAAAGTCCTCATAATCAAACGCGATGTAGTGTCCGGTCATGGATTCTGTATTTGCGTCAGACGGAAATAAATTGTCTGCCGGAAACAAATCTTCTGCCGGATAAAGTGCGCTTGTGATTGCTTTTAGAAAGACATATTCAAACTTGCCCTGTCGGTTGATATTTCCAAAGCATCCGTTAATCTCACAGATTGCCGTTACAACGGTTTTTCCGCTGATTGCGGACTCTTCTGTGACCGCACTTGAATCGTCCGTCTGTGTGGCTACAATCGTCTTATTGACCGTCATAGAATCATTGACAAGGATTGTTTCAACTTGCGCAATTCCAAGATGTGCAAAGAAGCTATCGCGGAACTGCTTTAATGTCATTGGAAAGCTAAGTCCTGCATACCAAGCCTTTACATCTGTATTGATAATGTCATACATTGCGTCATATGCCGTAATCTGCCGTTTTGTACGGTCAGCCGTAGGAACATCGGATGCAACCTTAAAAACTCCGTATGGCATCGGATTTTTGCTATCTCCGTCAATCGTTTCTTCGATAGAGATTGTTTTTCCAATAATGTTTCCTGCGGTGTTTCGTGCTGTGAATTTTACACAATTCGCTTCGCACGCTCCAAACTTTAATTCAGACTCCGAACAAAGACTTTCTTCAAGCGCAAACGTACCGATTTCAAGCATCGAATTGTCTATCTTCTGGTTCGTTCCAACAACAGATATAACCATCTGCTTATCTGTCGAGGAATCCCAATACTTTTCTTTTAAATTGCTATTTATCATATACACCACCTACAAACGAAAATTTGATTGGGTCATACTTTATCTTCCCATGTGCCACAGAATAGAACGTAGGCTGAATATCAGCGATATATCCGTACTGTGTCACATACCCGCGTTTCTCTGGCACGTATGCCGTGATATAGCCGCCGCGCTCCTTTGCCTTGGTATAGTTCTTTTCAATATTTTTCCAAAAATCATCAAACTGCTTTTCAGTCAGCATGGCTTTGGTTTCAAACTCGACCTTTAAGGCTTTCAGTTCCACGGCATCACGATGCTCATATCCGTTTTCATCCGTCCAAGGGTCTTTGTCCTGCATATTTACATAGGAACTAAACGTGTCCTGCTTTATTAAACTGTTCGGTATGGTATAATTGCCAAACTTTACTAAATATCCGCCATATCCCATCGTTTACCTCCTAAAAATGGGTATAAAAATAGCACCTACCGTTTGGTAGATGCTATCCATTTGATTAAATTTTAAGCTACTACTGATTCCCATTCAGATTTCAGCTTTTCTACATCGTTTTCAAAAAGTTTGCAAGCGATTTCGTACAACTGCGGAATCATTCCCATTTCCCTGTCGATATAATCCATCTTGTTTCTTACTTTGGGTTTGAGTGCGCACCCTTCCATCCTTGATTTAAGGTTGCAGTGATATTTCCTTTCAAATTCTCCATAAAGCAACGAATAGCGTTCTTGATACTTTCCATCGGCACCAAAACGGACAATCTGTGTTATCCGCTGCCTCTTGGTTGCCAAGTCAATATCATCAACGAGTCCGATAATAACATCTTCCTTATGGATGATTTCTTTCTGCTGTCTTTTAATGGTTTCATTCTGCTCCCTAACAGTTTTTAATGTCTGGGAAAATATCAGCTTAGTGTTTTCATCTGCATACGGTAGGTAAGTGGAAATAAATAATTCATCATTATTGACATACCCACCTGTTTTACGGATTGTAGGAAGAACATCTGATGTTACCCACTTGCGAAACTTCCTGGCATTCGGTTTGTCACTCCGAACGATAACTGCATATAAGCCGGATTCAGTAACAAACCAAGTTTCTCCTTGACGGGGTAAGTTTAACTTACGTCGTTCATCCTCGTCTAGTCTATCAGCAACAATACGGCTGTTTGACATTTCCAATGCCCTGCAAACATCAACAAGGCAAAACATCGGTTCATCATCGACCATGACCATTCTGATCTGTCCGAATATTGGATTCTCAAATACCTCAATGCCGTTTTGAATCTTAAGCATAAGTTGTGATTTTTTCATTCGTGTCTACCTCCATACATTTTTATCTGAATAAAAAAGAGGAAGCCGGTTGTGAAATCACATTGGTTTCCTCTTTCGTACAGTATGGCGTTCGAGTAAGTAATCCGCTTCTTCACGGATAAGGTTGTTTCCTTAGTAATAAGGATAGACTATTTTTGATTTTGTGTCAATCCGATTTTGGAATTAAAATAAGCCGTGTTTCCACGGCTTAAGTATCATTTATCTTTCAATTTTTATTGTAACCAAGTATATGTATATGCTTCATCAACATATATCTTATAACTGCTCGGATAGATCGTATCGTAATTTGAATCGTACGGAAAACTAAACGAGAAATAATCGGTGTCTCCATTCTTTTCACATTCTGCATAATGATAATCATATTTGATCAAGTTGCCAGATGCATCATACATTACGCAAGAAATTTTTACAAATGAAAAATCTTTTCCGGAATCGTTTGTAGCTTCAACCGTAACATTATCTGCTCCAATGTCCGATTGAACCATTATATTGCGAACATCACAAACAGCATTTGTTGCTTCATCAACACTCAACGACATTTTATAGTTATCATAAGAAACATCGTTATAATCAGAATCGCTCGGTGCGTCAAAATAAAGAACACATTCCTTACCGGATTCAAAAGCTCTGTTACAATCGCTTTTGCTATCCAGCATTTTACCGTTTTTGTAGTATACAAGTTTTGCGTCCAGATCAACATTTACCTTGTTGTTGTTTTTCAAGATAGCAACAACTCCATGACCACTATCTTGGTATTCAATTGAGATGTTTTTCTTTACCTTGTTCGCATTAAAGGAAGAAGTGACGGTAACTTTGCAAGAAAGCGTTTTCTTTGCAATTTTTGCTTTTACGTACGTTGTTCCTTCTCCAACCGCCAGAACCTTTCCAGACTTGTTTACAGAAGCAACATATTTATTGCCACTACTCCATTTAGCAGTTTTCCTCATTCCGCTTATCTTTAATGTTGCGGATTCTCCAATTTTTAAATTAAGAGTCTTTCTGCTTAATTTAATCGTTGCCGCCTGTGCAACAATCTGTTTCCCATCTGCATTTTGGATTGGCATAGCCGAAGTCAAAACGGCAAATGCCAACCCCATCGCTACTAATAATTTTTTTGTACTTCTCATAATGACTCCTTTCTTGTGATATGATTTATTTAGAATTATATCACGTTCTATTATAGAAGTCACTAAAAAACATATACATTGTCTCCGGTTCGATTGTAATGTTCTCTACCATAATCCCTTGCAGCTTTTCCTATGTCGCTTGTAGTAATTCCGAAATTTTTCTGTAAAATAGCTTGCAATAACTGATTTTGCTGTCGCAATAAGGAAACCTCTTGCGCAGATGTTGAATTGATAGCATCTTTGATTCCAGTAATTTCTTGGCTTCCTGCGACCGCCGGCTTACCTCCGACCGTTCCCATAAGTTCTGGAAGCCCGTTTTCTCCAACCGTTGCTATGCTATATTTATCCATAAAACCGCCCGTTGCATAAGCCTTTACTTTAGGTAGGCTCACTTTCGGCACAAGATCGACTCCGCTCCACTTTACCTTTGCTACTTTAGCCGCCGCAGAAACAACACTGTTAAACCCTCTCAAAACGGTATTCACTCCACCGATCAATGAATTTATTGCTGTTTCAATTCTTGAAATTACGGTGTTCATTGCCCCGGCAACGCCACTTTTCACGCTATTCCATAATTTGCTGAATATTTCAGCTACACTTTCTTTCATCTTCGAGAAAGCATTTTTTATCGGGGTGGTTACATGTTCTTTAAACCAACTAGAAACACTGTTCCACGCCCCGGTTACCGCTGTTTTTGCCGCGCTAAATGCTTTCTGAATAGATTCTTTTGCTGAACTAAAAGCATTCTTAATAGGTGTTGTAACATGCTCCTTAAACCAACCGGAAACTACAGCCCATACCGATTTCACAGTTGTCCGCAGAACCTTGAATATAGTCGATACTGTCGATTTCAATAATTCAAAGTTCTTCTTTATTGGCTCAATGACTTTTGTTTTAAACCAATCAGAAACAACAATCCATACCGCCTTGACAATAATCCACAATCCTTGAAAGATTTGACCAACTCTTTTCGAAAATCCTTGGAAAAATGAAACAATAGGAGTTATAACATTAGTATTGAACCATCCAGAAACTGTTTTCCATACACCGGATATATCTTTCCATAAAGAAGAGAAAAAACCGGAAACGGATTTCCATAATCCCTCAAAAAATCCGCTTATTGGCTTAATCACATTAGTATTAAACCAATCTCCGGCTTTTGAGAAAATTTCTTTTATTTCTTTCCAATGATCCTTGACTACTACAGTTGCCGTTGCAACAGCGGCTACTATTCCTGCGATAATCGCTGCCGGTGCTGCCGCTACCCCTAAAATAACCGCTCCGACTGCCGTAATCGTAACTCCGACAAGCATAAGTGCTTCATTAAGCCAACTGAATCCGTTCTTTAGCATGGTCACAAAGTTTGATATTGCAGTAAACGCGCCAATTGCAACAGAGCCAATCCCGGTTATAGCTTTTGCTACCGGACTGATAAAAGAAAGTGCGCTCTCTGCCGCACCGCTACCGAATAAAGCTTTGACACCAGCTGAAACAGTTGCCCCAAGTGTAGCAAACGCCCCTCCTATTTTTTTTGACAGAGCGGTAGACAATACCGCTGAAATTCCATCATTTGCCGCAATTTCAACGCCAAGCCTTGATGCAAGTGAACCGGCTATTGCTTTCGAAATGGAAGTCCCTATGATTCCAAGCGCGGTTTTTGCAAGATGCAATCCAAGAATTTTTTTGATTGTCAGCGCACCGACAATAATTGCAACCGTCTTTACATCTAAGTTACTTAAAAACTCCTTTGCTCCGTTCCAAACATCCTTCCAAGAAATTTTACTTAATGCCGTAGTAACTGCATCAAACGCCCCTTGCGCCCATGCATTAAGCGTTTGAGCCAATAATGCAAAGTCAAAGTTTTGGAAAAACTTGTTGATTCCGTCTGCGATTGAATTTCCAAATTGTTTCCAATCAAACGTTGTGCCGAATGAATCTAAACCATGAAGCACCGTGTTTAATGAATTTGCAATCAGTTTTCCGGTTTCTCCGAAAAGCGTTGTGCCTTTCTGACCCTCAAATAGCCCATTAAGGAATTTGGCTAGTCCCCTTCCAAAACCTTCGGCTTTTGCATACACTTTTTTCCATTTAATTTTTTTCATTGCGTTAATTAACGCACCGGAGATTGCCTTTCCAAGTCCTTCAAGGTCTTTGATGTTGCTTTTGAATTTCTTAAAGATGGTGTCTGTCTGAACCAATCCACCATCAGCACCGGTGCCGCCACCAACACCTGAACCAGATCCAGAACCAGAACCTTTATTCCCAGAACCGGAAGTATTATCTTTGCTCTGCTTTGAAATAACCTTTAATTCATCAAATGCACGCGTTGCCTGTTGGATTTCCTTTTTTGCTTTCTTGGCATTCTTTGCGATACCGCCTGTGTTCTTCCCTGCGCTTCCTGCGGCATTGCTTAAATCGCCCATGCCGTCAGATGCACTTCCAATATCATCAGCAAGACCGCTGATTCCTGCCCCTTTGCTTGCTTCATACTTCCATCCGAAGATAGAACCTAAAGCATTTGTGACCATTTCTGCAAAAGAAATCACCTTCTGCAGAACTGCATTAAGTACCTTGATAAATGGCTTAAATGCATTGATTAAACCACCACCAACAACCGCTCCAAGTGCTTTGAAGTTCTCTTTAAGCATGGTTATCTGATTGTGCCACGTATCTGCTGTACGTGCGAAATCTCCGGTGATATTGGTTGTATGTGCAAGTACATATTGATAACGCAACATAGCCTTTTCAGCCTGTGTCATTGAGGAAATGTTCGCATCAAGTCCTTGCTTTAACGCCCATTCCTTTAATGTTGCCTGCGTCAAGTCGATACCATAACGCCGCATAGGTGCCGTAGTACCGGAAAATACAGATTGAAGACTCTTGGCAATATCTTCCTGACTCACATCATAGAATGAAGCCATATCTCCGGCTAATTCTGTCAACCGGATAGACATTTTTGCCATTTTCCCCTGTGGAATATCAAGGGCAGTTCCCATGGCTTGAAAACGGCTTGCAAACTGTTTCGCGGACAATTCAGACATACCAAATTTTTCAATTGATGTTTTTGCGAAATTATTAATTAGGCTTTCATACTGTCCGAATGTCTGCCTTACAACGTTCTCAACCTCTGTCAGTGAGGATGATATGTCGATGGCATCTCCAAGTAGCCTAAATCCGCGGAATAAAGCCCAGTACGTTGCATACACTTTTCCGATTGCAGACGCAAGAGAAAACGACTTCTTGGTAACCGCAGAAGCACTGGAACTAAATCCGTTAAATGAGCTTGTGATGCCTTTTGCCGCTGTTCCTGCCGCTCCACCGGTACGTGATAATTTTGCCAATGCGTTTGTCATGTCAATAATATTCCGGCTTACGCTAGGGGCTTTCGACAGTTCAGACATAAGCTGTCGCATTGCCGTGGCAAGTTTCGGTATATTTTCAATCGCTTTGGTGGAACTCTGGTAGCCAAGCTGTTTGATTGCAGATGCAAGTTCGGTCAGACTCTTAACAGATGCTGACATTCCAGAAATCCCTTTTACCGCATTGGAAATCTGACGCATAGAACCAGCCGCAGCATTAATCTGCTTGCTGTTGATAGAGCCTAATTTACTTACATTTCTTGCAACCGCAGAAAAAGTCCGTGTATCAATTCCACGCATTGCCGTCATTGCCCCTGCAAGTCGGTTTACCCCTGTGGAAAGACTATTCAGATTTCCGGTACTAAGTCCAGAAAGCGCGGAAGATAAGCGTCCTAGTCTTGTCACAAGAGCATCTATCTGACCGCTTGCCTGTTGTGCCTGTGCTTGAATTTTTATTTCAAGAGACTCTAATTCCATTTATCCACCAACTTCCTATAACTTTTTTAGGTTAGCGGCTATCTTCCACATTGATAGCCGGTTAAAAAGACGGTAGGATTTGACCCTTACCGCCCTTGAATTACTTTTTCAGTTTTCCCTTTTTCAGAAGAGAAAGCATCTTTGAATTTTCCTCTGATGTAAACTTGAAATTGGAAAATCCGTTCTTTTTTGCGATTTCCGCGCGATGTTCTTTTGACACATCATCTTCCCCAACCGCTTTTAATGCTTCAACGATTGATCCAGATTTTCCGGTATACATCGAATAATACTTGCTTGCATTTTTCTTTGCTCCACTTACAACGATTGCAGTGTGACCTTTTGTACGCGTCACAAGAATGTCCCCGTTGTAAAGCAGTTCTCCGATTCGGTAAGAACCAGCATCGGTAAACAAGCCGGATTTCAAAAGAATGATTCTTTCGTTTGCAGTATTGAAATCTCCTACATCCTTCCCGAATGCATGGATAATACAAGCGCGTACAAGGGACGAACAATCGCATTCCGTCTTGACCTTTGTGTTAATGCCATATTTAATGACTCCGTAGCGTTCCGATTGGTCATAGCCGATATTTTTATTGTCAGATGCAATCTGCATAGCTTCTGCCAACTTCTCCGCAACCCTATCGTCCTTCGCCCTTAGCACGTACCATCCCTTAGAATGGTTATAAAACTTCTGCGTAGACACTTCCTGTCCGGTCTGGTCTCCGGCTTTTCCGCCAGAATAGCAGTTTCCGTGTTCATCATGCCTAGCACTTCCGATAATTACTGCCATAGCAATACCTCTTTTCTTAAACTATCTTTGGCTTTGGTAAATGTGATTTCCTTGATTCAGCCGCCCATGCTTCTTCTGCCTTAAGCATTTCTCGCATCTCTGCATCGGGATCGTCCGTATTATGCTTTTCGATGGAATCATAGCAAGTTTCTTTCACGTACTTACTATTACCCTTACCGAATGTCGCGTCTATTGCTGTCACAAGTGCTGACGTTGCATATCTGCCAAACCACATATACATTTCCATGTCGCGTTGCTTCCATTCTGCCTTATATGCATCCACATAAGGCTTAAGCAACTCTGGATTCATCATATCTATATCATCAACGGAAAATCCGTAGCCTTTCGTTACCACAAGGTAAAACGGACGGATTTCCGCAACGTAATATTCCCATGTTAGTTCTTGTTGGCTGTCTTGGATGGAGTTTTCTTTGCCGGTGTTCGATTCTTCTTCTCCGTCTCCATCATTTTCGCTAAAAAACTGTTTGACTCCAACTCATTCTCTAATTCGTTGAACAACTCAATACAGTCAATCTCACCATCGTCAATTTTTTCAGAAAGCAGATTAAGCACCTTATTAAACTGCTCATCGTATTTCTCGTTTGTATCGTAGTCATATCCAAACTCGTCCTTATGGTTTACTTGCAGTCCTACAAGAAGCATCTTAGGAAGTGTTTCAAGTAACAGTTTCTCTACGGATTCTAAACTTCCGTCCTGCTCGCTTACCGACTCTGATACATCTTTGATAAGATGTGACTTTAATGTTGGCTTAAAACCAAATTTGATTGAATATTCGCTATTTCCTAAATTTACTTTCATACTTTACCTTGCCTTTCTGCCCTATATTGGCAAGGGGCAGTGTTGCCACCGCCCCATTGTTGCTTATCTCATTGCTTCAAGTTCTGCGATCGACCGTTCATCCTCGCCTACCGGTGCGGTCGATTGCTCGTCCGATAGACTTTTTACCCCACCACTGTTACGGTGAATGTTCCATCGTTGTTATCAACGACAGTCAGCTTATCTGTAACAAGTTCTGATGCTGTACTTGGAATAACTGTTACCGTCATTTCAAGGATTTCATCGTTTCCGCCTACATCGTTAGGTGTGGCTGTTGCAGTTCCTACATATGCGTACTTCGCTACACCGCCAATACCGTCCGTTCCGTACAGATGGATAATATCAAGTTTTTTATCTCCATATCCATCCACCTTTGAAAGATATTCTTTTTCAAGGTTTCCTGTGATTTCTCTTGAATCAGAAGTCTTAATTCCTTTTTCAAAAGTCTGCTGGTCATCTTCCATCGTGGTTGACTCAACTGTGTTTGGCGGTGATGCAGGGCTTGGAACTGACTTAGCCGCAACCAAAAGATTGTATGTTCCTGCAAAATCGGCCTGTTTTTCCGTGTGCTCTTTTACAATGACACGCGTTTTATAACTTGTTGATGCCATATTTTCTACTTCCTTTCTGCTTATAGCTGATCTAAATGCTCAATGTTTCCAATTACGCGAGTTGCGCGGAATGTAACCGTTCGCACTTGCTTGGAAATTGTTTGAATTACATTTGATACCTCAAACATTTGTTGTTTAAAAAAAGACACCGCATATGCTGCGATGTCCTTAGTTGCCTTTCTTGAACCTTTGTTTGTAATTGTGATTTGAAATGTTGGGCGAATTGCGTTGATTGTCTTTGCTTCATTAGTCCTTCCGGCTTCTGTGCCACCGATTTGTCTGACTAAAAGTGTCGGGAATGTTGCGGTGCCGCCCGATTCTTCATCTTGCGTCACCTTAATTCCTCTTACCTTGCTCTCCATGTACGATTTTAAAAGGGAACATAAGGTGTCTTCAAAATCAAGTGCCCAACTATTTAACTCATTTTCCACCGAATACCTCCCTTGCAATCTTTACATACTGTTGAATAATCTGTTGTTCCGCATTATACATTGGCATTGTGGCTTTGATACCGTGGGTATAACGCCATGTTTCGGTCTTATCGTCCCAATAGTACCAACCATCTTCAAAAGCGTGTATTTGTCCCGGATACGTTCCGACACCGAATCCAAGTTCCGGTGCTTTCGGGTTCTCTTTGGAGTTATAAAAAATACCGGCTCCAAACTCTACCGCCAGCAAAGTATAGAACGGTTCCCTATCTTCTGACGTTACCGTTTTTCCGGTTGCAATCAGAATCGCATTTGAAGTCATTAACTGTGGTGCTTTATCCACCCTTACCGTTATCGTGTTTCCTAATGGGGATTCCGATATGTGTTGTATTGCCGCTGTCTGACCTATCTGTGCAAGCCTAGAAACAAGTAAATCACATTTAGCTTGTAAACTATCGCGGTACTTTTCTAATTCCTTTATGGCGGCTTGTATGGATTTAGAGGATAATGTCATTGAAATAGTTTTCTTTGCCATGCGATCACCTACTTAATATTTTTCCGAAGCAAAAACAAATCCGTAGTCAGTCCTTCATCAGCAACGCCTTTTACGATGTAGTCTGCGGTTTCTGAATCCACAAGTCCATCATCAGTGCGTTTGACTTCCGAACGTTTCCACACCACATCGCCGGCTTTCAGTGGCAAATATCCTTTATCCGTGACAAGCTGACAGTATGATGTACTGTCATCAATTCCAAATTCTTTCACAAGAGCTTCCGACAACTTATTGCTGATATTGGCTTGAAATGTCGTAGGTTCTGAAAACCCTTCAACTTCCTCGCCTTTTGGAATCTTGTTGCCTTCGGAATCTAAATAAGGTACAAAGTTCCCATCGGAATCCTTGTACCCTTCATAGACAATATCCCCATTTTCATCAGTTTGTGGAATAAATACCCTCTGACCAGATTGCGAATACTTCATTTCCTGCTTGTTAATGTCAAGCATTGGTGTTTTCCTCTGGGATTCCGGCAACACTTGTCAGAAGCGATAACACTCCGGCAAGGACTGATGCAGAAAGAACATATTTCCAATCCACCGCACCCATAAATGCCGCCGTTCCAATTCCGGCAACCGCCGCCTGTGCAACCGTCTTGATTGCTCGGATTCCGGCTTTTTTAGTCCAATCCTTCCAATTCCTCATGGCTTTTATCTCCTTTCCCTATATGAATCTCTTCAATCTCATGTTTCATTTTCGTAACCATTCCATTTCCACCTAACGCATGGTACGCATCATACATCTCACAGAAGTTTTGATAGGCATATGACGGTATTTCTCCGATTCTGGTGTACTTTGCATGGTATTCAATAAGTTGGACGCGCAAAAGAAGCATTGTTCCTTTACTGTTCGCATCCCTGCTTTTCTTTTGCTGTTTAAGAAGCCAAACTATATATCCGAGCACTATCGGAAGTGCCACAAGATAAGTTTGAATCAAAATACTTTTCATTTGAATCTCCTTTTGACGCACTGCCCACCACCGCTTAATGTGCGCCGCCTGCAACCATAATGGTCACGCTCAATCTTCTTTAATTTACAAACGGAAATACTCCGACAAAAAGGCTTTCAGGGTTTCTCCATGTCCGGTTCACACCGTTTTCGGATAGACTTGCCATGTATGCTTCGCCTGCCTGCGACCGATTATATACAGCCAAATCAACCATAATGTCTTCATAGTTCTTAACATCACTGTCAATCCGTTCTTGTGTGTATGTTTTAGGGTAGTTCCGTCTTCTGATAATCTCTTTTCTTGCCTGCTCTAAAAGCTGTTCAATCAAAGGGTTACATTCTTTTTCATCAAACACAACTTTATCGGACTTTTCTCCGGTCACTTCATCCTCTACCTCTTCTATATGAAATTGTTTTAAACGAATCTTTACTTGTTCGACAAGTGTGTATGACATAAGCGATCTCCTACAGATTAAATTTTGCAATCAGAATTTCTTTCAGTTCCGCACCGCTTGTTGCTTGTGCATTTTCAATTCCCTGCTCCGCGGCAAGTTTTTGCAAGTCTGCGGTACTCATTCTGTTGATTTCGGTCTTTGTATACCCAACGGAAGGTGCCGAAGAATTACTCTCCGGCACCTCTTCTCCTGCGTTATACCATTTACCATTATGAATCACTATATATGGATATTTCATAGTTGCACCCCCTACTCTTCGCTATGAACCTCATATACAAATGTGCTATCCATATTTTCATACGATGGAAGTACGACCTCGGATGCAAATGTTGACATCTTCATAGGTGGTCCATACTCTGTCTTTGTAGCGACTGTAATACCTACACCATATGTTGTTACATCAACATCAGCTACCTGTCTTGCAGTTCTTTCTTCCGGCGTAGTGCCAAACCAAGTACTACCAAGGCTGCCTTCTGGAAGAAGTGTAACCTTGTTATCCGGGTAGAAGTACTGCTCTTTTTCATCATCATCAATGTACATCTTATCGTAAAGTACGATAGTGAGCTTCGCCCTCTTCTGTACCACCGAAATAACAGTATCATCGTCAACCTCAATAGTTGCTGTAAGGTTCTGTGCAAGAATTGAATTTCTTATCTGTGCATTGTCGAGCAGATATTGGAATGTATTGCTGTTCATAAGCGCATATCTAGCAATCTTACCCTGCTTCTGCAACTTCTTTCTTGCATTGTTAAGGTCTGTAAGTGGCTTTGAATTAGCTGTGTCGCTCCACATGCTTGTGCCGGATAACTTTGCGTAATGGTCTTTTGCGTATGAACCATCCTTGTCATAATCGTAAGCATACTGAACGCCATCACTTACAATAGCAATTACCGGATGACCTGCATTTGTAGAAAGAAGTGACATTCTCATACGCTCCGGTACAACTTCTGCACCGCTTACAAGGTTGTTAGTATCGTCATATACGCTTGATAAAGCACTTGCAAGGTAAGGGTCGTCTTCTGATTGAATGCGCTCGATTTCAAGCATTTCCTCTTCACCAACTGTCATTCCCTCACGGAAAAATGCCATCTGTGTTTTTTCCTTGCTTAATCCGCCTCTAGCTCTAAGAGTTGGGATTGTGTCAAAGTTAGATGGTGCAAGCGAAACCGGTAAACCCTTGTGTGTCTTAATCCAACTTAAATCAAGTCCCTGCTTCTTTCTTTCTGGAAACCACTGTAAACCAAGATAAGGTATCTGATTACTAGCGTTTTCTGTTGCCGATAATGCAATAGACTTACTGTCTAATACTTCATTAATTAACATCTATTTACCTCCTGTTATTATTCAAATACAATCATTGGAAGAGCTGTTTTAACTGCTGCGTCATATGTAACGCCGGAATTTGCTTCTGCTACTTTCGTGTTAAGGTATGCTTTCTTGAGCAGTACTCCTTGTGGTCTGTCTTCTGTTACATCAAATCTTAAGATTCCGATTGCTGTTGCTGTATTATCAGCCTTGCCATTTGCTCCGATTGGAGTACCTGCTTTGACAATCTTCTTGCCCTGTGCGTTTTTAGTTGTTACACCATCAAAATCAAGCGTTAATGGGATTGCTTCATTAGGCTCTCTCTTTAAAATCTGAACATCTCCTGCGTATAAAGTCTTTTCATACTGCATATTCATTTCCTTTGCCATTTCTTACCTCCTGTTATTGTTGAATGTAATGTGATAAAACGTCATTGTTCTTAGGTGCATTAGATATAAGGCTTTCTGCTATCTTTTCAGCATTTGTCTTATTATCTGCACCGGCTTTATTACCGCCAGCCGTTCCACCGCCCGGATTTGTACTGCCTTTAGCAATTTCCTGTTCCTTGGCTTGCGCTGCAGCGGTCTCTTTTTCGGACATAATCTTTCCAAGTTCGGCTGTATCAAAGCTGCCATCTTCTTTTACAATTGTTTTTGCCTGTTCTGCGGTTACTTTGAAATCGGTCATAGCTTTTTCGCGCAAATCTCTAATAGCATTATTTTTCTGCAATTCTGCGATCTGCTGATTAGCTGTGTCTAATGCCTTATTTGCCTTTTCAAGCTCTGTCAGATTTCCAGCCTGCAATTCGTCAAGCTGTTTCTGTAAACCATCTGCTGCGTCAGCTTTAGCCTTGTAGCCATCAGCTCTTTCTTTCTCTTTCTTTGTTTCGCCATTTACTTGATTCAGATAATTGCTTACCTGTTCATCCGTAGGCTCTGCCACTCCGATAACGATAAGGTTCTGTTTTGCCTGTTCCCTTGTCATAAATTACCTCCGATTCACTACGCTTTTTTACGTTGGTTGCTCAACTTGTGATTTCTCCTATTTCACGCATAGGTGCAAAATTTATAAAATAAAAACAGCCACCAATTACTCGGTGACTGTCTTATCTTCAAATTTATTATTTTGTTTTATGCCACTTGTCGGCACCAGTTGGGGTTTCTAAAGCTCTTTCTGTTGACCACCCTCGTTTTATTCTTGAATATAATACTTTAGGGTCAAATCCTAGATGCTTCGCCCATTCAGAAACTGTTTTTGTTTCTCCTTTGTATGTCAAATACCTCTTACCTGCGTTTGAATTTTTCTTTACTTCGGTAGTCAGTGCCTTTTCTGCTGAATACCCGTTATTCAATCTCCAACGAATAGTTGATTCTGATATTCCTACTTCATCTGCCCATTCTTGTAAGCATTTTGTCTTTCCTTGATATTCAAGAAAGATAGTATTTGTTCTATTATTAGCTTGGATTTTTGCATCTGTAAATCTGCAATTATTTGGCTCATAATTACCATTTACATCTATCCGGTCAATACTTTGTTCTTTTTGGTGTTTATTTTCATCAAAACCATTTTCGTAAGCCCATTTCGCAAAGTTCCTCGCCCCGTCTTTCCCTAACCATTCCTCGCATACTTTAATCCCTCTCCCACCGTATTTCTCATACTTCCCATCATTAGGATTGTAGCACCTTGCTTTCATGCTTTCCCAAGTTTTATAAACTCTTTTACCTGTCAACCCATGTGTAACATGTCTTGCCATTTTCTTATCTGGCATATAATCATCTCCTTTACATGTATTATATCATAGTTGCTAGCAACTTGCAAGTTACTTGACAATTACTTGATGGTAATTTATACTACACAAAAAGAGGTGATAATATGCCGCAAGGAAAAATTTCAGAAAGTAAAGTTAAAACTACAATTGTTATGGAAAAGAAGCTTAAATCTTCTCTTGAGATTATTGCAAAAGAAGAAATTCGCTCTCTTAACAATCTCATGGTTAGTATTTTAACTGATTATGTAAAAACAAGAACCGATAGGAATTAGCTTGTCGGTTCTTGTTTTTTTGTATTCTCATTTTCTTTTTTTACCATATCTACTGTTTTATACAAAACATCGAAATATGGCTTTGATTGTATAAATACTTTTTCGGCATCTCCCCATAATCCACAAGTAGATACTGCTATTCTTGGATTTATTCCAGCTTTTAACATTTGATCGAGTGCTTGCGTTTTTGTATATAAATTATCAAGAGGACTATGGTTGATTTGAACATCAAAATCTCTTGCCGTAAGCCCTAAATCATGGTCTTTAATTCTTATTACGTTTAATATTACTTTAGCCAATCTCTTTTCCGATGTTTTTATTATCGGGTCTTTTTGTTTAGCCCTGGTTTTAGAGAAGTCCCATCCTGCCCTTAAAGATACCGCCCCCTGTGTATCACCACCAGAATTTTGCGATTCTCTTGTCGGTATAGCAAGAATGGACTGTGCATTATCCCACAAATCATCCTTTGCGACTTGGCACTCTGTCTGGTTCAGCTCTTGTGTCATAATGTCAACATCTGATTTATTCTGCTCATTATTGGATTTTACCGTCAGCGCATGGGAAATCTTCATTTTTTCAAAGGTTTCCGGGTCAATGTCGCAATTTACAAACTTTATCCAAAACTGAACAAACTGCTCAACGCCATCCATTCTGTTTGACTGCATTGTATTGATTGCATCCAATAGTCCGATCACAAGCTCAATATCAGAAATGCGCTCATGGTTGTTCGGGAACTCAACAATCGGGATTCCGCCAAAGCCATGCAGTTTCCAATCTCGAACCTCTCCATTTACAATCTTGCATTCGTAAGAGTCCGTGTAGCAGAGTTTATACATCTGTCCATCGGCATCCTTAAGCTCTTGGATTGCTAAAAGTGGTTCTTCTGTGGATTGGCTGTAGATAACAAACGTATTCATTGGTGTTGGTGCGACAATTCTAAATGGTATATCTCCATTTGCAAACTGCACCGCCTTAAATGACGTTCCGGTTGCTGATTGCCACTCTCCTGCCTTAATGTCCTTTTCCTGCTTATTAGCATCGGTCAGATAATCGTTAAATTCATCAACCGCATTGTTTATACGGTCATCGTCTTTCCTACTAATAAGCTGAATTGGCTCACCGTAAGTCTGACCAACCTTGAATTGAACAATCTCATAGGCATGGTTTTCAGGCACCTTATTGGTTATATCCGCATTTTGCACCTTTGTTCGGTACAATACAGGCTGATCGCCCTTGTAATAGTTCCACAGATAACGGATGATCGTCTTGTTGAAATAAAATGCACCAATGCAGTTTCCGACAACATTCACGATATTGTCTGCCGTAATCTGTTCTACGTTAGCATATGCAATTTTTCTTCCGTATCTGCCTTTTACAAGGTCATGAAAATACTGTGTATTCATATAAATAAAACTCCACTACTGCAAGCGCGTTTCGGTATTGGCTTCGTTTCAATTTTGCCTGTTGCCACGCGATAAATCACAATATGATTGCATTTTTTACATTTACACGGATGATCTATCGTAGATCTCCCATCATAATGTCCGGCAATTCTTCCACAATCCGGGCAATATATAGTTACTTTTTTCATAGCAACCTCTTTCTTGTAAATAAAAAACACCGCCATTTCTGACAGTGTCTTTTACGGGTTATATGCTTTTGGGGGTTGTAGGAATTTGCTTTTCTACTCTTTTAGTATACCATGCAAATTTTAGGAAATGTTGTGAAAGAGTGTGAACTATTGTGCACTTTTATGCACTCTTTCCAGAGTAAAGCTGTCCATAACGTCTTTCAAACTCCTGCAATGCTCTTTTCCTAAGTTTCATAATGTTCCTGTAGGAATATTTCATCTCAACGGAAATCAAGTTCCAATCTTTCCCATTGACGTAATGTGATGAAAGCACGATATATACATCTGTATTATCCATACTGTCAATTTGCGATATGATAATCCGTCTTTTATCAACCAATTCATCTACAAGCGTCTGGATCTCATTCTGTAAATCAACAATTTTCGATACCGCGCTCCCCATTTTATCGGGATTGCCGGATGATTGCACATCCACCTCTTTCGGGGATATGGATATGGAAGTTGCCATATCGGATAGCTTCTTGATTTCTTCCAGCTTATTTGCAATCGCATGGTCAATTCTGCTTATCTGTGAAAGATATTTGTCTGTTGTCATATCCTAATACCTCCTAAATGGGTTTACTGCCGCTTCTACCTTTGCGGTATTGTTTGGGTTTTCTATAAACATTTCAAGCTGAGTTAAACCGTCTGCCGCATCGTCGTGTTCATTACCACCAATACTTACAAACATAGAAAGTTCATCCATAGCCGCTTGATATTCGTCATTTCTATAGTATCTTGTTACTCCAAGATCTGAATCTTTCTTCATTTGATCTTGTGTCGGTCGGTGCGTATCAAGAAATATGAATTTTCTCTTAATATCCCCGGAATATGCTATGATTTTCGATAACTTTTCAACCTTGTTTGGTGCTTTTCTGCTTGTGCATGAGCATTTATAGTCCTGTGCCTGTAGCTTTTCATCTACATATTGGCAATACAGATCGCCCCCGGTATTTCCCTCAAATCTTGTCTGCCGAATCTCATTCCCGATAATTCGTCCAACAACAAGAGGGATTGTTACCTCTTTCGGGCCTTTGTTGAATACCCAATCGTAAATATAAACATCACCGTTTTCATATTCTGCCCCAATCGGCATTGACAAGCTATCGCCGCCGCCCCAGGCAACATCCACAACTCCGATGCGTCGGAAATCTCCGTCCGGTAGGATTCCGTTAAATAGTCTCAAATCCGTATAAAGCAATCCTTCGCGGACATATGGTTGCTGCATAAACTTAGCCATCCATTCGGCATTGTCAAGCTTATCTCGCATATCCCGATAGTATTCCGTGGAAAATCCGTTGATTTCATACGCGAAATTACTTTCGTCATTTTCATTAAGTGCCGGAATCTTACGGAATCGGTATTGTGGATCATGCTCATATTGCTTTCTCATGCGCTCCAATGGATCTAAAACGTTCCAAAGAGTACCAACCATCAATTCCCTTGCACCGTCATTTTTACGGTCAACCATCTTGTTTAGGTACTCTTGGTATGTGCTTTCCATTCGAGTAGGGCTTAATGAATGCTCACGATCACGAACCAAGTCATCGACATATAAATATCCGTCTTTTGAAACATCGACCGCTCCTGTCCATGTTCCATCAATACCACGGCACGTTACGGTTGCGAATCTGTCCGGATCTCCAAGCGTGATCGTAAATTCGTCCGCGCTCTTGTCTGTCGGAATTGATGCGCTTGCGTATTCCGGATGCCAATAAGCAAAAAGTTCAGCAAACGTATATTCTTCCGTGGTAAAAAGATTCATCAGTTCTTTGTAAAATCCTTTTGCCAAAATACCGGAGTGACCGCCCATAGCACTATGGCTGTTTGGTCTGCGCAAAGCTACCCACGCAAGAAAGAAAATACAGATAGTCGATTTACCGACACGCGATGGCATTGACAATCCGTAAAATTTAATCTTCCGGTTTTCCAAATCTTCAAGATCTTGAGCGACTATATTCAGTGTCTTGCGGCGTGGATAATAAAACCGTTTACTCCAATTTCTTTTGCGCTCCATAAAGTAAATAAAGCTCTCGAAACGATAAAAGCTCTCTAATCGCAAGACTTCATAGAACTGATCCACAAGTTTGTATCCGCCTTTAATGTCGTGATCCTGCGCATATCGTTCAAGTTCCCATATGCTACCACCCGCGTTTTTCTGCGTATATTCGTTTATTAAAGCCTTTGTTCTTTCGGTTATAGTCAATCCATAGTCAACGTCTTTTTCCGTCCGAATCGCCACATTGCACGCTTTCAAAAGGGCATCTATTACCTGTTCATCAACGCCTTTTCTCTTTATGTAATTTTCATATCCATTTACTGCATTGATTAACTGCCTTGAAGCCAAATAAAAAGCACCTCCGCAAAAGCAGAAGTGCCTTGACCTCTGCCTATAACTGTTTTAGGGTAGCGACTAACTCCATTTGTTAGCCGGTTGTATTTTAATTGTAATATACCATTTTGTGGCACAATGGGCATTCACACTTGTAGTTATCGCCTTCCCTTTGATCTCCACAATATTCATATTCAGTCTTTTCCGCTTCAAAAACGGTTTTGCAATTCTTACACTCAAACTTTAAAGGTTTTCTTTCGTACCTAAGGCTGCCTTCTTTGATTATTTTCATTTCCAATGCACCTTGAACCCTTTCTTTTTATACTCCTCTACGGCTTTTTTAAGGCTCATATCGTCCTCATACTTTTCATTCAACATAATCACCACATTACCTTTTTCAATGCCGTATATGTTGCAATTTGCAAGTTTCTTAGCCGTTCCAAGGATAGCTTTTGCCTGCTTGCGGCTCATTTCATAGGTTTGGGTTCCCATATTAACAGTCATTTCTCATAAACCTCCTTGTTTCCTCAATTATTTTAGAGTCTCTAGCGGAAGTCATTTCAGCGTGGCTTTGTGGCAACCTGCCAAACCTTTTCAAAGAATATTTTTCTAACACTTCTCTTGAAATATCTATTCCAAAATTTATCATCGCTTCTTTAGATGTCGGTTGATACTCTGATAAGGGATTGTCAATGTTATTCATTCCTCATAAACTCCTCAAAATCTTTCCTGCACTTAGGGCATAAATCATATGTACGACCAAACGGAAATAATCTGCTTGAATGAATCTCTTTGATTTCTCCCCTTACGTTTCCATCTTCAAAAATTGGACTTGGAGTAAAATAATCACCAATCGGCATAAATTCAAGTTCACTTATTGGTTTTACTTTTATTTCTTCACCGCACCTATCGCAAGCGAGCCATTCTTTTTGATGTTTCATATAAACCACCCTCACTTATCACATTCGATTCCCGGAATGAATGTTCTTTTACCTATACAAGCATCTTCAAAAGTCGTAGTTTCTATTGAACATCCGCAACTAACCGGGTCTAATGGACAATTTTCATGATTAATACATGTGCATAAAATTTCTTTTTCCTGCTTCATCATTCCACCGCCTTTCAAACTAACCCTAGCATACATAAAATATCAAGTTCCGATATTTCTCTTGTTCCCTCTCTTGTGTGCGTAATAATTTCTTCCATCGAGCATTTTTCCATATCGTTGCACTTACTCTTATCAAAATTTCTCGAAAAACAGTAATGTAGACAATACCCATATCCGACTCCAAGTAGAGTACCATGAATACTTTTACAGACAACATTGTAATTTTCTGTTTTTAAAATATCATGTTCTCCATCTAAGAAACATTCTTTTCCGTTGTTGTCCATCTTCTTTTTGAGATATTCAAGAAAAATTCTTATGTCTTTTTCTGAATCGGAAATATACAAAATAGAATCCTTCTCTCTGTCATCAATTATTTGTTTCGATTCATTGCCACAAAAATCACACATATTACACCAACTTTCTTCCGCAGATAGGGCAAAAATTAATTTTTACGGCTCCTGCAACCTCTTTTCCATCGCTATTGTCGAAAATCATGTTATTTTCAGCTCCAAAAAGAACTAAATTCCCTTTACCATCAATGATTTTCTTTTTATACGAGCAAAATTCACACATATTACACCTCAATCATAGCAAAAATCGGAATCCTCGCGAGATTCCGTGTCTTTTGTTTGATATAAATATTCCACAATGTTTTCATCATCGAATAGCGGTACAGGGAATCGAACCCTGTCAGCCAAAACCATACCAACCGCTTTCAAATCTGCAATTTCTAATCACGGAAGGGGTTTCTGTTTCCAATGATACCGCTACCATCCATAAGTCTCCCATCGACCGGAACTATTGCAGTAGCACCCGACTAAGTGGAGATAAGGAATTGATGTGGCGAGGATTTGAACCTCGCAGAAAAGATTTACTTTCTCATAATGTCCCTGAGAAATACTTTCTCTGTATTGCATTTTGCAATAGACATTTCATAGCGTTTACCCATTCCGCCACACATCAACGCCCTATTTCGGGCAAGCGCAGTGTGTAGGATTCGAACCTACAAGGCGAACAAACGCCCGACCGGATAGCAACCGGCTCCAATTCCATTATGGGAACACTGCCAAATTGACAAGATGCACTCGTTCAAAGGCTACCAAACGCATAGGGATATTTTCGAGTGTCCTGTCTGAACTGCTTTTGTTGTACTTCCTACTCGCAGCCTGTTTGTTGTGCGTTTCTTTTATAATCCACTTCGCATACTCCTGTTAAAGAATACGCAAGACCTATCGTTGGGATTGCAGGAATCGAACCCGCGACAACCCGGATATAAGCCGTGTCTTCTGCCACTGAATTAAATCCCAATACAGTGATCGGTACGAGATTCGAACTCGTGTTACCACCGTGAAAGGGTGGTGTCTTACCGCTCGACTAACCGATCATAACCGCCACGAGACGGTTAGCAATATGTTTTACGTGCTATGCGTTACACGATCATGCGCCGTGGGATAGACGCATGATAGAATACCACCGGACGGTCTCGCACCGTCCTTAACAGAATCGTCCTAGTGGCGAAAGGAGGAACCCAAATGCTTGAATCACTCAACCAAGGGTTCAAGTACATATGAAAAACATACGTGGTTACATGGAACGTCAACATGCAACCAATTAGGCTACCGGGATTCGAACCCGGAATACAGGAATCAAAATCCTGTGCCTTACCATTTGGCGATAGCCCATCATTTCCAAATGACCATAATATTCATTGCAAAGATCGCGTATGAAAGCAAATACCCCATTGCGTTTGAATTGTCTTTTTGTTTTACCTGTCCTCCCATAAGTCCAAGTATTACAAGGGAATCTATCGCCGTAGCGATTATATTTAAAATCATATCAATATCTCCCATCCTCAAAGCTGTGTTCCTGTTTGAATCGTTCCATTTCATTTACGCTCATGCCGAAGATCCCGGCAGATGAATCAGAGTCCGTATGTTCGAAATACTCGCCCTGCTGTGGAAACATAAACCGAAACATAGCGTAATTTGCAACATCACACAGGTATTCAAGGTTTCCGGTCTCTTCAAACTTGGCAAGATTCATTTTCAAGCTTTCGATTGCATCCACATTTCCGGTAGAAAAGTTCATTCTTGCCGGTCCGTATTTGTAATACGACTGTTCAATCAATCCTTTGCGTTTTTCATCAAAGGTTTCGGAATACTCGGTTTTCATCAACTCATTGCTGCAGCTTGCCATTACACATCGCCCTCCGCCCTGTGGTTTGCTCTTTCAATGTCAAACCCTTCCGGATAACGTGCCTTAAGTTTGTCTACGTTCATTTGCATGATTTCATCAAGGCTCCAGCCGAAGGATTCGCAAAGCATTGCAAGATACCAACAAATATCGCCAGCTTCTTTCTTAGCATGGTCAATATCAAGCTGTTTCTCGTGGAAAATCCACTTTTTAATCATGTCGTTGAACTCTCCAACCTCGCCGGATAATCCAAGGCAAGCATTAAAGATGCCACCAAGATCGTAATTTTGTACTTCGGATGCGATATTGTTCTTTTTGCAAAATTTAAGCAAATCGAGTTTATCCGAAATTCTTTCTGTCGCCTTGTGGTTTTTCGTCCGCATGGCTAATTTCTGGTACTCATTTCCGGTCATATATCATTCTCCTGTCCGAAACACTCTTTTTGTTTTTAAAAATTTTTTGGAAATGTAGTTGCGATTCGCAACGTGAAAGTGAATTGTTATAAATTTATTATACCCTATTTACGGTGAAAGTCAATGGGTGTGTTGTAAGTGGCTTTTTATCGTTATCGGTAAAGCACTATTGCGCTATAACCTTTCTTACAGCCATTGAATACGTGTGTAGAATATTTAATGTCTACTACCTCGTAAGACTCGGATAGAGACTTTATCATTCTATTTACCTCTTCTTGAAATTCCTCTGAGTCTGTAGAATCTATTGACTCTGTAATTTTCAGTGGATTCATGTATGCTCCTTTGCTTGAATAAGGCTTTTTATTTTTTGAGGTATTTAAGGGACTTAGTATCCGCCCGGTGGTCTTTCTGTTAGACCCCTCCCCATCCTTTTCTTGCAAACATGGAAACATAAAATGTTTTCCATTTCGTTTTGTTGTCATTGTGTGAAAATCAAATTGTTTTAATACAATTTACGTCATGCCCTTGCAACTATTCGCAAAACCTAACTTTTCCGAATAGTTCACGAATAGTCGAAACGCTATAACCCTTGATATTACTGCATTTGCGAATTGTAGAATAATCACACACAATTTAAACCGTATTATTTGCCGCTGCATCCGTGAATTGTGTATCAATTGCGTGCAATTCTTGGCTCTTTTTCTCGTCCAATCTTGGCAGCTCTTGCGCTGTAATTGCCCTTCTTTGGGTGGCATTATCTCCAATGCCTGGCTGATTCATGCCAAATTCGTTATTTCCCACGAACATAGTGCCTACAGGGCTGTTGGAATCATACGCACGATCTAGGATGCAATCCTTACGAGATCGCTGTAATTTTTGCCACATCTTGAAAGCCAACGAACTTGGTTCTTCTGTACTCCATATATCCATTGTGTTGGTTGGTATATTACAAAAATAACTAAATGCTACTGTACTTACCAGCTTGCTGTAAACATTGGAGATGTATATATAATAATCACACAGCTTATATAATACCTCTCTATCGTATCTATTGCAGTTAGTCGGTATAGTTGCATTACCAAGGGGTTTCAAGCTCTTATCTTTTAGTATCGATGTATCCGGGAATAGATGCATACCAACATACTGCATAACAGCTTTCCATTGTCTCTGTCCGGCTTTTAACAAATCTTCGATGTGAAATTCTATACAAGCGTTGTCTATTAAATCCTGTACAGTTGATGTGTATATCTGCACTGTACCTAGATCCACTATAAGCCTTGTAATATCTACATTCTCTACATCCTGCATATATTCACACCCCCAATCTGTTTAATGTCTCTGCTTTTGGTATACACTATTTCCGGGATTAAAGTCAAGCCTTAATTTTTTACGGTGGTATTATATACTTACGCCGCGCGCGTATGCGGATATAACTTAAATATAAACCTATAGGCTTTAGATACAGTGTATTATTATTAATCTAAAAGATTAAGAAAAAGAGAGAGAAAGAGAAACATAGTTCTGAAAAAGCGACGTCAGACGATTGTGTCGCCTTATGTCATACGATTGTCAGACGATTTTTTGTAAAAACTGATACTATTCTATCATTTTGTGGCTTATCAAAGACTTGACGAACCTATCCTTGTTTATAAAAATTTAAGAAAAGTTTTATAGCTTGTTTACAGTTTTTCGGAGATTTTGTAAGATATGCCCGGGTGCGTTGTTTATTTTTGGATATGGCAAAAAGAAAAAGACAGCCGGAAAAGCTGCCCTTTGTTTGAAAATATTTACTTGCATTTTGTCTGATCTGATGATAGACTATAAATATGTCGCGCGGCGTGGATGCTTGCCGTTGTGGTTCTGCCAGCAATTCCGGCAGACACGGATTGAAATAATTATATTCTTAGTGACAGAAAGAGAGTGGGTCAGATTTTTAGTCTTTCCCACTCTCTTTCTGTGCCATTAAGCACTGGATAAATAATAATCCTGTTTCTATTCCCACCTTTTACAAGGTGCTTTATTATATTACAATGCATTTTCTTACTTGTCAATAGCATTTCCTATCCAAAACGCTTCTATTGGAATGTTATTTTTAAACAGAACTATATAATTTTGTTCTAATTTATTTGAATCTAGGCTATAATTTCCGTCTGCTTTCCAAGAATAACCGGATTCCTCTCTACTGCTTGTTTGCAAAGAGTTGTCTAACATATTCTCGACGAAAGATTTAATTTCTTCTTCTGTGCCATTTTTAACCCATTCTTCAGAAAATTCAAGATACCCACTTTCTTCCTCTATCTTGTAATATTCTATATTTCCATTTTCGTCATAGCTTTCGTTATCTAAATATATTCTATTGCAAAATATTCCTTTCATTTTTCTTTCCTCGCTTTCTTTTTTAATGTTTGCCGATTGTCTGTATGATACAGCCAAAATCTCCGGCGCGATATATATTTATCTCCTGTGCATTAACCCGGTATGTCAATTCGTCATCATCATAAATCTTGAGCCAGTGCTTAAAATCAGCAACTTTTTTATAATGCGCACCTATCTCCGCGTCCTCGTCAACGACGTATGCCATATAACTTCCGTCTTCGCCAAAATCAAGAGTGCTTGTTTTCAACCCGTTTTCGTCGCATCCAACAAGTATTAATGCCGCAATATCGCTTGCCCCTATAAACCTTTTCTCGTACTCTTTGTAGCTTTTCATTTTGTTTCCTCTCCTGTTCTATTCGTTCTTCCCTGCTTCTATAATATTTCATTTTGCTTTTCCAGAAGAATTAGCAATGCATTCATTGTCATTTTCCGAATGTATTCATCATCCTGTAGTTCATTCTCTGTTATTGGCTGATCTTTATCAATAAAATCATAATTTGTATAAATCGTAACTCCTGGATTATCTTTGCACCAAACCGCTACGATCTTATCGCCGCCAAATTCTGCAATATCTTCCTTTAACTCTCCTATCAGTTCTGAGCACTCAAAACTGATTTTTATTCCTTGTTTGTTTGTAAACGCCATATTTATAACCTCCTATTTTCCCATTCGCCTTAGTTGTCAATGGCTCTTGTTAAATATCCGTATATCTTAGTCTGCTCAAACTTTTCCACGTCCTTTCCGTTAAAGTGAGCCCCCACTTCTTTTTTCGCTTTCACCTCGCACTCTTTTTCATCGTCATAAAACCAAACGTAACAATTAGTTACCTTAATGCACTTTAGCGGTTCAATGCTTGGTGATGTTGCTGGTGCGTAATATTTCCCGATTTCAAATTTTTTCATGGTATTTTCCCTCTCTTTCTTATTGCTTCTGTACCAGCTCGTAAACCAAGGCGTCAATACGTTTTTCCATTTCGTCAAACTCGCAAGTCTCATTTTCCTGAAACGCTGGCATTAGTACATAACTTTCAAACGCTTTTGTTATGTCGTTCCCCTTTCGGCTCTGTGCTGTTTTCTTGATCTGACTATACTATAGCACACATATATCACTTTTGCAAGTGATATTTTATTTTTTTTGCAATTTCTTTTTCAGTTCCAAATCTTCCGGACTCTCTACATATATAAAGATGTCTTTCGGCTGCATATCCAAAAGCAGACAAAGATTATTAATGCTCTTTGCATTTATATTTGTGTCCTCACGTTTTATTTTTTTGAGCGTTTCTTGACTTAACAATCCGCTTGTTTTAGCCATGTAGGAGTTAAAGCCGATGCGCTCCAACGCGTCCCCTACATCAAATCTGTATTTTAGCATTGCGTACCTTCCTTTCTATATAGATTTTCTTAAATCAATCATACTTTTCCTATCCGGAAAAGTCAAGAAAAATATTTCTAAAAAAAGTGATATTTACTATTGACTGTCACTAAATTTAGTGATATGATACAAGCATCAAATGAAGCACAGAAAACAAAAAAGGCGGTCACTCCTACCAAGAACGAACCGCCACCAATCAAAAAAGAAAGGTAGCTATATTATAGCACAGGTAAAAAGAAATGAGAAGAACAAACAGCAAAGAAGCAATGGAAGCAATTAAAAACGCAATCATGGAGAGCTACGAAGCAGCAGAGGAATATTACACATATGACAACAAGGAAGCAAAGACAGACTACAACGACATATGCAAAGACATTTTAACGGCTTTTGAGAACGAGAAAGTTAAATATGATTGTCAGTATAGAGCCGGAAGAATTAGTAAATATTCTTTGTTTTGCGACTGGATGGCAGGACTTCCTACAGCTTTCCCTATTTCTGATGATATTTTTCTTGGCTCTGCCGTTGATTGGCTTGCTGATATTTTAGACGAGACAGAAGAGGAAAAAGGCAGATATACAGAGGATAAGGCAGAAGCGACAGCATGTAATCTGCTTTACAGAGAGCTTACAAAACACGCTGCAAAAGCAAAATAATTAATTAGCAAGGTTGGCTTTTCCGGGGTTCGATTCCCCGGCTTGCTTTTACCGGAATGACCGGGAAATTTTGAAAATATGGAGGAATAAAGACATGACAAGAATTGAAAAAATGAGGAAAGACGGATACCCGAAGATTATAAAAGGAAACGGAGGATATAGAGCATATTTGAAAGATATGCAACCTCTAGGCGGCGGCGATTATATGGCTATATATCGCTATCCCGGTGGGGAATGCTGCCACAGCTTAGAAGAAATACAAAAATGCTTTGAAATCATCGAACAATAGCCGCCGCAGAGAATGCGCGCCGGATCACTACCGGCGGCGGCTTTTACTCAAAAATGAGCAAATAAAAGGAAAGAGGTATAAGAAATGGAAGAAAGATATATTTTGCACACGGGAAAAGGTGTGCAGATCGTAACAGAATCGCAAGCAATTAACAACGCGCTAGATCAAGAAAAAAGTGGCGTTATTCCGCGTTACTCATTCCTGGATTATAAAACCGGTGAAAACCTCACACCGCCCGGATGGCTCGTGTGGTCAACTTTTGCGGACGGATGCGGCGTTGTGTACCGCAGATCTGACGGAAAAATGATCGTAACAACAGGATTTCAAGGGGATTTTGTTGTAATTTAAGGCGGTACCATTCCGCCTTTTTCGCGTGCTTGGTGCATCCGTTCCGGTTCGATTCCGGGAGCGCGGACTACATGGAAATCGGTTTCCATGCGCAAATTGACAAATAAACACAATATAAGGAGGTGGGAAAGATGGGAAAATATGAGTATATCGGAAAAAGGGAAATCATGCGCCGGGTGTCTGCCCTTGGTTATCTGGAAATATCCGGCAAAATGTGCGGCTACTCAAAGTTTGAGGGCGTGGAATGGGTGGAGTCTGCAAAAATCAAAATAACCGCGCAGCGTGGCGGTGACTGGTTACAGATCACGCAAAGACCGGAAAACATAACACGCACTTACAGCCGATACGATGGGAAAAACTATCTTGACAAGTGGTAAAATGCGGTCTATGCTAGACTATAACTACAGCCGGGCAAGCGTTTTCTGGCGTTTGCCTGTGATTGGCAATAACATCAAATATCATCAGCGCATTATCTATATATGGCATAGCATATAGTGTATTTGTGTTATTTGCGGAATGCCGCAGATAATTGCACGTTTGTTACACGTTTTTGGAAATCCGCGAAAATGGAATATTGACCCAAAAAACGCTACCCACAGGGGGGTATAAAAAAATTACGAAATATTTTTTGGGGCGCGGGAAAAATTTTCTTTCGTAAAAAACCCGCCAGTTAGGCGGGTTTTCTTATTTCTTCTCTTTCATTACAATTTCTAAATCAAGCCCCAATGCATCCGCAATCTGCCGCATTTCCTTTTCTGAAAAGTTGTCACGTTTCATTTTTTGCGAAAGATTTTGTGAGCTGGTGTCAATAAGTCTTGCTAGATCGGTCACTCTTAATTCCTTTTCAATAAGCGTATGTTTTACGATTTTTGCAAACAATGTACCGCCTCCTCTCTCTTGACGTGTTTCAATAATATCATAAATAAATTTATTATTCAATTATTTAATTACAAACAATACTTGACAATCACAAAATAAACCGTATAATGTAATTAAAGAGTTACAACAGTAATTGATAAGTTACAGAAAGGGGCACAAATATGGCACAAATAGAACAAACCATCACTACTTTAGAGATTGCAGAAATGATGGGAATGCGTCACGACAGAGTTTTAAGAAAATTGGAAGGACAGGATGTAAAGGGAAAACATACTGAAGGAATCATTGAAATTTTGACTCACCACAATTTAGGTGCGAGTGATTATTTCATTCCATCTACCTACAAAGATGAATCCGGAAAAGAAAACAAGTGCTACAAAGTAACCAAGTTAGGATGTGATTTTCTTGCGAACAAATTCAACGGAGAAAAAGGCATCGTATTTACTGCCCGATACGTGAAACGTTTTACCGACATGGAGAAAGCCATAAAGAAACCACAGGCGGCATTGCCGAAAAATGATGACCCATTTGCAGATTGTTACATTGCAAAACAGCAATTGGACGCATCACGCGGAGCGTGGTTCAGAAAAAATAATTGGAAATTAAAAATTATCATGGAACAGTTTGGGTGGACGAGAAAATTTTTATATCACAAGATTCTCGTGGAGCTATCTGACATTTACGACTTAGAACTTGAAGAAAAGTTCTATGTGCAGAGGTTTGGATATAGACCAGAGTACAAATTGGATTTGTTGGATGGCAGTAAAAGCCTTGCCAGACTTGCGACAGGATATATCAACTATTTATTAACAGAAGAAGGAGACTACTAAAATGGATGAATTTATTAAAATTGTATGCTCAAGTCAACTTGACAATGAAATCGGAAATGCCTTTGTTGAATACTTCTCTCCCTTAACAGAGAAGCTGAAAGGGTTATTAAGTGAAAATTTATATTCAGAGTTCGAGGAACTGCTTTTTAGTTGCTGTGCAAAGAATAATGATTTTTACATGACGGAAGGCGCGAAACTCGCTATAGAAATAATGAAAGGTTCTTACATTCCGAAAGTCTGACACAATCCCGGCGGCGATTCAAACCGCCGGATTTATTTTTGCCCTAGCGCAACGATGTTTTCTTTCGTAAAAATCAAAGACCGCGCCGCGTAGTCACTTTTGCTCAACTCTTCTATCAGCCTTTCCCTAGTCATTTCCGGATTCGTCCGGTGCACGTACTGTAAGAGTTCTGAAATTTTATCCATTATGCAACAACCTCCATAAGTTCAATCAATAGTCTGTCTGCTATTTCAAACACTTCTCTTCCGTATGTAGCCAAGAAGTCTGCTACAATTTCCTCGGTGCCAATATCCATGTATACATTATACGAAAGACAGAACGCATGACATAATTCGTGGCATAACACACGGTCAAGGAATTTTCCGCGTAGATCATCCGCAAGATATATCGTTTTCGTGTCTCTGTCGGTCATGCCTACTGTTCTGCTTCCATCGCTTCTCTGTAGCATATCGCTGTAACGCGATACTTTGACCAAATTCCATATTTCATTGTTTATCGTGAACAATTTACCACCTCACAAACAAAGAGGGCAAAATGCCCTCTCTATTACATTTTCGTGACAAGCGTAGTCAGTTTTGTCTTGGTCAACTGTTTCTCTTCCGGGGACATGCCGGAAAACAGTTCGGTCACATCTTCCGAAAGAGATTTCATGTACTTTTCGAGTTCTTTCATCTTTGCGTCCTTATCTTCCGGTGAATTTCCGTTATGCATTTCCTTTGTCTCCATGTAACTTCTCCGGCTCATACCGGCTCTGCCCTCTCTTGCATCGTGAGTACCGGTACTCATGCCGTTATTTCCGCTCATAGGCTCTGAATAATACATCTTTCCCATACTCATTCGGTCAAGGTCTCTCATTCGGTCGTATTCCGGCATTCTCTCCCATTCGTGGTAATCTTCCGGCATCTGATGATAATATGGCGGTTCTGCATATCCTCTGCGTGTTCCACGCCCTTTTGGTGCGAATCTTCCGTTTGAGTACCGGTACTCATTGTAGTATCTTCTTTCTGGATAATCCTCGTACTGTTCAAGCATACGCATAATATCCTCATTGTCTTCAGACTTTTTCATGGCTTCAACAATGTTATAGTCTTTGTCAAAGCATACGATATTCTTTGCAATTTCTGTCCAATCCTTGAGATCATCAAGGTTTTGTCCCTCAAAATTCTCAATTCCGATGCCGTCAACGTGGGCTTTCACGCAATCCATAATCTGTTTCGCAAACTTATGCATAATATCAAGCCTCCCTTACTGCAATCAAATTACTGTTCTGAACCTCGATAGCCTGTGTGGACGTATTCTGCACGGCTACGGTACTGCAACAACCGCAAGGCACATCAACATATGCTTGTGCTGATACATTAAAGAAATTCTCAACTGCCGCAGGGGTAACGATCATCTTTGTTGACTGTAAAGGCTCTCCGTCTACTGCAATGGCAAGCGAAATCTCTCCAACTGTGCCGCCTGTCGGAATCTGAATGTTGCCGGAATACGATACCAAAAATCTAGCTTTGCACTGATTGGTGATACCTCTTAGCTTGATAATTCCACTTCCCTGTCTGTGTACGATACATTTTGTTCCGTTTACTGCCGTTTCTGTGAATGCAACATCTTCTCCAGCGGCAACAGTTTGTAATGCAATTCCTGTTACTTCCATTATTTTTACCTCTCTTTCATAAAAATAAGGGCAAACATTATAGTCTGCCCTTTGGTTATAAGTAATACTGCATAGCAGACATGATCGAGTTAAACTCAATTAAGATACTCAATTATTTAGTTTTAGCAGCCACAACCGGTGTTGCATCCGCATCCATATGCATAAGCATTTGGGTTAGGTACAACATATGCCGGGATAGCAGACGGATTTACTGCATTGATAATCTGCTGTGTCTGAGCTGCCATCTGAGTTGTAAGTAATGCACTCTGACGATCCTGTGAAGCTGCTCTACGCAGATCATTATTTTCTGCCTGTAAGGAAGAAATTTTTTCATTGCATAGATAATCGAGAATAGCGCGTGTTCCTGCATTCTGACTGTCGATAATGTCTCTCGTGTTGCTGTTCATGGTGTTCTGCAACGCGCAAGTGTTAGTTGCCATGTTGTAGTTTACGCCTTGGATAGCTTCTCTTGTTTCGCAGCAGCAGTTTGCAAGCTGTGACTGTAATGCGTTTGTATTCTGCATATTAGCGACTGTATCAGCGTTGATAGCCTGCTGAATTCCGAATCCGGTCTGCAAAATGTTTGTGTTGATGCCGTTCATGCCTGTTTGCACTGCATAGAATCCGTCACAAAGTCCGTTTGTAATGCCGTCAAGTTTTGACACAACCGCCTGATTATCGAATCCGCGCTGAATTTCGCTTCCGACACCACCATTCATTCCGTTTCCTCCGAATCCGTTACCGAATCCACCCCATCCGAAGATGGCAAAGATAACGATAATGAACCATAACCATGAGCCTTCTGCGCCCCATCCATTGTTATTTCCGTTTCCGTCAATGTTCGCAACGAGCGGAACGGATGCACAATTACCTGTGTTAAACATAGAATTTACCTCCATAATTCATTTTTTATATACATAATCTTGCAAGAATTAGTATCACATTCCTAATTGGCTTTTAAATGACTCAAAAGCCTTATCTGCGTCAATTCCCTTTTCTTTGCACAAATTCCTAGCCATCTGTTCGATGCCCTTGGAATCTCCCTTCTGCGCCATTTGCATAGCATTGCGCGCCATAGGGTTGCTCATTACGCTGTTATTCCCCATCATTTGTTGTAAAAACTGCTGTGGGTTTCTCATTCCCTGTAACATCTGCATAGGATTCATTAAGACTCACTCTCCTTTTGTGTTCGTGAAGATTTTCTTTGCGTTTGTGAAGATAACTTATCTTCCAACTCTTCCATCTTTCCAAACAAGCAATCCAACTTGTCAGTAATAGCCTTTGTCGCATCATCAGATAGCCCTATTTCAATTCTTTTATCATCGCTTGAAGAATCTGCCATCTGCTCATTAAAAGGCTTGTAAACGGTCTTTCTGATTGTTCCATTGGCATCCCATTGTTTTGCAACGATTGCGCTCATGTCCTGCATCGGGAAAAACGCAACGCTTCCATCCATAGGCACATCATTTGCCATGATTGCTGACTCCGACTGCACTACTTTTCCTTGGATTCCAAGGAACTGCGGTTGCATCTGCGGAATCTGCGGCTCTGGCTGTTGAAACCTCTGCATTGGGTTGTACTGATATGCGGCATAGCTTGGGTTTGGGTTAAATGCCATATTCTGATTTTGCATCTGATACATTCTCTTCCTCCAATACTTCCTTGATTGCGTGAATCATCGCTGACTGATACACAAGCGGAACCTTTGACACATCTTCTCTTGTTAAGATTTTTTCAAGAATTTCATCTGTAAATAACATTCCGCATCCCTCCTATGCTTATATTTTTGCATAAAAAAATACGGTTCTTCCGCAAAAAATAAGCAGAAAAACCGCATAAAAAAAGAACGCTCAATGCGTCCAAACTTCCATAGTAATCATATTCAATTAACTTTTAGCACTTGTACAAGAAACTCCTTTCTTTAGTAAAATCAAGGCTTCCGAGCCTTTTTTGATTACCTTTTGATTACTTTTTGATTACTCTCTTTCCCCTAATCTATAGAAAACCTTGATTTTATGCGGTTTTCTGAAAGCCAATAAGGGGACTCGAACCCCTGACCCACGCATTACGAATGCGTTGCTCTACCAACTGAGCCATATTGGCAAAACGTACTTGTATATAATACCAAAACCGATTCAGAAAATCAACTGTTTTTTCATAAAATTTATATTAAAAAAAGATTGACTTTTCACATGGATTCTGTAGAATAGAAATTGTTGAGTTTATAATCAGTAAACAAAAAATCAACTAACAATCATGTTTCATAAATTTACGGGAGGCATGCCATGGACATTGGACACCGCATGAAAGAACTGCGCATCCAGTACGGACTGACGCAACAGGAGCTGGCGGACCGTGCCGAGCTGACCAAGGGCTTTATCTCACAGTTGGAACGAAACCAGAACTCTCCGTCCATCGGAACTCTTCTGGATATCATCCAGTGCCTTGGTACGACACCAGCAGAATTTTTTACAGATGAAGAGCCGGAACAGATTGTTTTCAAACAGGAAGATTATTTTGAAAAAACCGACGAAGAAAAACACTGCTGTATTGAATGGGTCGTTCCCAATGCACAGAAAAACCAGATGGAACCGGTTCGTCTGACTTTACACGCCGGTGGACGGTCAGAAGTTTATCAGCCCCATGAGGGGGAGGATTTCGGTTATGTAATCAAAGGAAACGTCCGTATCCACTATGCCGGACAAAACCAGACGGTACATGCCGGGGAATCTTTCTATTTTAAAGCAGGAAAAAAGCATTATCTGGAAAACACCGGTTCGAAAGATGCCGTCATCATCTGGGTTACTACCCCACCAAATTTTTAAGAGGACAAACGTATGAGTAAACATTTAATTGATTTTATTGGAATTTCCAAATCCTACGATTCCAATCTTGTGTTGGATGATTTAAATCTGTATATCCGGGAGAATGAATTTCTGACCCTTTTAGGTCCGTCCGGATGCGGAAAAACTACAACCCTGCGTCTGCTTGGAGGCTTTGAAAGCCCTGACAAGGGACAGATTCTGTTTGACGGACAGGATATCACAGCTCTTGCAGCCAATGAACGGAAACTGAATACCGTTTTTCAGAAGTATTCTCTTTTCCCGCATATGTCCATTGCCGAAAACATTGCATTCGGCCTTAAAATAAGTAAGAAAAGCAAAGCATATATTCAGGATAAAATCAAATATGCCTTAAAACTGGTCAATCTGGAAGGCTTTGAAAACCGTTCGGTCGATTCTCTCTCCGGTGGTCAGCAGCAGCGTATCGCCATCGCCCGTGCGATTGTAAACGAGCCAAAAGTCCTTCTTTTAGATGAACCTCTCGGTGCACTTGATTTAAAACTGCGTCAGAACATGCAGTATGAGCTCATCCGTCTGAAGGAAGAACTGGGAATTACTTTTGTATACGTCACCCATGACCAGGAAGAGGCTCTGACCATGTCCGATACCATCGTTGTCATGAATCAGGGATATATCCAACAGATCGGTACTCCGGAAAACATTTACAACGAACCGGAAAACGCATTTGTTGCCGATTTTATCGGACACAGCAATATCATTGACGGAACCATGATAAAAGATGAACTTGTAGAGATTCTCGGTGCCCGTTGGGCATGTGTCGACAAGGGATTCGGCAATAACAAGCCGGTCGACGTTGTCATCCGTCCGGAAGATGTAGAACTGGTCGATCCTTCGGAGGGAACGCTGCAGGGCGAAGTAACCTCCCTGATTTTTAAAGGCGTTCACTATGAACTTGATGTCATGGCCGGCGGCTATGAATGGCTGGTTCACACCACCAGATTTGTTCCGGTCGGCACCAAAGTCGGCATCAAAGTAATCCCGTTCAATATCCAGATTATGCATAAGCCGGAATCTTCCGATGAAAAGGCGGTGGAGATCGATGCGTAAATTCAAACAGCAATTTCTTGCCGGTCCATACCTCATATGGATCATTGGTTTTATCCTCCTGCCGCTTATCATGATTCTTTACTATGCATTTACAAACGGCGATGGCAGTTTTACGTTATCCTATATCACAGCGATAGCAGATGAAACCAACCGCAAAGCCATGGGACTTTCCCTGAGACTTGGAATTATATGCACCATCGTGTGCCTGGTTCTCTCCTATCCGCTGGCAATGATTTTAAATAATATGAAAATCAAAAATCAGGGACTGGTTGTTTTTATCTTTATGCTTCCGATGTGGATGAACTTTATGCTCCGTATCCTGGCATGGAAACTTCTGCTTTCCAAAAATGGTGTAATCAACTCCATTCTCACAGGTTTCGGGCTTTCCCGCATCAATATCATAAATACACCAACGGCAGTTGTCCTTGGCATGGTATACGACTTCCTGCCATTTATGCTGCTGCCAATCTACAACTCCATGACACGAATCCGTAAAGACTGGATTGAGGCGGCCCGTGATCTGGGTGCCGGAAATGTAACCATCTTTTTAAAGATTATCCTTCCGCTTACCGTATCCGGAATCATCAGCGGAATCGTCATGGTATTTGTCCCGTCACTTACCTCGTTTGCAATCTCGCAGGTATTAGGCGGTGGTCATGTTCTTTTAATCGGAAATGTGATCGAACAGGATTTTATGCAGGGTATGCAATGGAATGCCGGAAGCGGCCTTTCCTTTGTCCTGATGATCTTTGTAATCGTAAGTATGACAATTGTAAATATATTTGATAAAGAAGGGGAGGGAACATCCATATGTTAAAAAAATGTGCATCCCGGATCTATATGGTCCTGATTTTTGCCTTCCTTTACCTTCCGATTATTGTGTTGATTGCTTTGTCTTTCAACGATTCCCGTTCCAAGGTAAAATGGGGTGGCTTCACGCTCCGGTGGTATACCGGCTGTTTTCAGGACGAAAAGATTATGACTGCATTTGTCACAACTTTGCAGGTCACTTTCCTGTCCGCAATGATTTCCACACTGATCGGAACACTTGCCGCGCTCGGCATAGCCGCCATGAAAAAACGGCACCAGACCATTTATCTCGGCGCGACCAATATTCCGCTTCTGAATGCGGATATCGTAACCGGTATCTCCATGATGCTTTTGTTTGTGAAATTTATCGACCTCGGATTTGTGACGGTTCTTCTGGCGCACATTACTTTTAGTATTCCTTATGTTATTTTAAATGTGCTTCCGAAAATGAAACAGACAAACCGCAGCACCTATGAGGCGGCACTTGATCTCGGAGCAACGCCGCTGTATGCATTTTACAAAGTCACCTGGCCGGAAATCCGTCCCGGTGTGTTCTCCGGATTTATGATGGCAGTCACCATGTCACTGGATGATTTTTCCATCACCTATTTTACCAAAGGAGCCGGGGTCAATACCCTCTCCACCATGCTCTACACAGAACTTCGCAAAGGAATCAAACCGGAATTGTATGCACTTTCCACGATTCTGTTCTTTGCCGTTCTGCTCATTCTTCTTGCCGGAAATGTTTATCCGGGGAAGAAGCGTGTTGCAGCCAAATAAATTATCCATTGGAATTTTATTCCAGCCGAAAGGAGTCCTATTATGAAAAAAAGAATTTTCTCTGCCCTCTTAATTTCTGCTCTGGCAGTCAGCGCACTCACTGCCTGTGGGGGATCTTCCTCTGCGAAAAAAAACGGACAGACCTTAACCGTTTTAAATTACGGAAAATATATCGATGAGTCCGTAGTCAAACAGTTTGAAAAAGAAACCGGTATCACCGTCAAATACGAAGAATATGAAAGTCCGGAAGAAATGTATACCAAATACAAAGCTGGTTCCATCAACTATGATGTAATCTGCTCTTCCGAATATATGGTTGAGCGTCTGATCAACGAGGGCGAAGTTCTCGAAGAAGATTACGATGCCATGGACAACTACAAAAATCTGGATCCAACGATCCTTGATATGTCTGCTTCCTATGACAAGAATCACACTTACTCCGTTCCATATTTTTACGGGACTCTTGGCCTTCTCTACAACAAAACAACCATTGATGCCAAAACCGTATCAAGCTGGAACTGCCTGTGGGATCCTACCTATGAGGATGAAATCATCATGGAAAATTCCGTCCGTGATACGTTTGCCCCTGCACTGATCTCCAAAGGGTATTCCTTAAACGATACCGATGAAAATCATCTGCGGGAAGCCCTCGACATATTAAAAAAGCAAAAAGATGATAAAATCGTATATGCTTACTATGTAGACGAGACAGCCGATGCCATGATCGGAGAAGAAGCCTCCATCGCACTGTGCTACTCCGGCGAGGCTGCACTGGCCATGGCAGAGAACGACAATCTGGATTATTCAGTTCCAACAGAGGGATCCAACCTCTGGATCGATTCCTGGTTCATTCCAAAGTCCTGCACTAACCAGACCAACGCTTTAAAATTCTTAAATTTCCTGTGCAAGGATGATATCGCAGAAAAGAATTTCGAATATGTGCAGTATGCCTCTCCGATTACATCTGTGGTAGAAAATCAGGACGCTGACGTAAAAAATAACGAAGCTATCAATCCTTCCAGTGACACGATAAAAAGATGTGAAATCTATAAAGCATTAAGTGATGATGATTCCGCCAAGTACACAAAGCTGTGGCAGGAACTTCTCTCTTATTAAAAAACCGAGAAAAATGATTGCAATTTCAGTCAAAACATGCTAAAGTAAATCCACGGTGTCTGGTTAACACCGTGGATTTTTCATCTTCGGAAACGGTCATTCCGAAATTTCCCATATATACATTTGTTTTCAATTACATATGAACTATCAGGAATTTTTAACAACGATCCGTACACAGCTTTCTCTGCGTATCGAGACAGGTGTCACTTTAGACATTCGTTCCTTTACCAAAAATAACGGAACACATTACGATGGTCTGGTACTTCTCCATCCGAAGAAAAACGTGTCACCTGCGATCTATCTGATGCCATACTATCATCGCTATCTGGAAGGGGTATGCCTTGAAGAAATCTGTGAAGATATTCTTCATACCTATCAGGCGCATGCCCCGGAAGAAAATTTTGACACGTCCTACTTTACCGATTTTTCCCGTGCCAGCGAGCACATCGTCATGCGTCTTGTAAGCTTTGAAAAAAATCAGGAACTGTTAAAAGAGGTTCCGTTTTTCCGCTACCAGGATCTGGCCGTAATCTTTTACTGTCTGCTCCATGCAAGTGCCGAAAACCAGGCAAATATTCTGATCCACAATCATCACTTAAACCTTTGGAAAACCGACAAAGAAACGCTTTACCGACTTGCGAAGAAAAACACGCCACAGCTTCTTCCCCCACAGCTTACCCCGATGAGCAGTCTTCTCAAAGAAATGCAGCTCGTCGCGGAAACTCCACTCCCGGAAGCAGCCCCGCCACTGTATGTTCTGACCAATACGTACCGGACCAACGGTGCAACCGTTCTCCTCTACGATGACATCTTAAAAGAACTGTCCGATTTGTTTGAAAAGGATCTGATCATTCTGCCAAGCAGTATTCACGAAGTACTGATTCTTGCCACCGATGAAAACGACAGGCAGAATCTCGACCATTACACCGCAATGGTAAAAGAAGTGAATGCCTCACAGCTTCAGGATGAAGAAATTCTGTCCGACCATGCCTACTATTACTGCCGGCACAGCCATCTGCTGACCATGCCGCAGCCGGTCTGCACTTCATAGATTATATTTCCAGACACAAAATCCCCGCAGAAAAAATTCTGCGGGGAACATCTATTACATTTCTACCAGTTTATCATATAGCTTCTCATATGCATGTGCCGAAACATTCCAGGAAAAATTGCGATCCATCGCACGATAGATCAGTTCTTTCCATGCGGCCTTTTGTTCATGCTCCACACGATACGCATACCGGACAATATCTGCCATTTCCTGTGCATTAAAATTCGCAAATGAAAAACCACATCCTGTATTTTCATATTCATTGTATGGTTCTACCGTATCCCGGAGTCCTCCGGTTTCACGTACGATCGGAAGTGTTCCGTAACGCATGGCAATCATCTGTGCCAGCCCGCATGGTTCAAACATGGAAGGCATCAGCAGCACATCACTTGCCGCGTATATATGGTGCGAACGCTCCTCGGTAAATCCGATATGTACGCTTACCTTGTCCGGATACTTACTCTGATAATGGTGGAACATATTTTCATACTGGCTCTCTCCGGAACCAAGAACCACCAGCTGTATATCCATTTCGGTTAAAAGTTCATCCAATACGCAGCCGATCAGGTCAAATCCTTTCTGGCTGGTCATACGCGATACGATTCCGATCAGGAAAGCATCCTCCCTGACTGGAAGCCCAAGTTCTTTCTGTAATGCAGCTTTGTTTTCTTTTTTCCCACTCACTGCATCTTTTTTCGAATAATTTACCGGAATATAAGGATCTGTCTGTGGATTATATTCTTCATAATCAATTCCGTTTAAAATACCAAGAAGGCGATCCTTTCGGGCAGTCATCAGGCCACTTAAGCCCTCTCCACCTTCTACGGTCGTAATCTCATTTGCATACGTCGGGCTGACGGTAGTAATATAATCTGCATATACCACGCCACCCTTTAAGTAGTTTGCTTCGCCATAAGATTCCAGTTCATATGCATTGAAAATGTGTGCCGGAAGTCCTGTAATATCCATAATCTCCTGAATTCGCCAGCGTCCCTGAAACTGCAGGTTATGAATCGTAAACACGGTTTTGATTCCCGCATAAAAATTATCATCTCCAAATACCGTATGCAGAAACACTGGAATAAGTCCTGTCTGCCAGTCATTGCAATGGATAATGTCCGGAGCAAAATCAATATACGGCAGACTAGCAAGTACTGCCCTGGAAAAATATGCAAACTTTTCCACATCTTCATAGATATTGTTGTATGGAGATTCTCCTGCAAAATAAAATTCATTGTCCACAAAATAAAAGTGAACTCCATGATATTCCGACTCGAAAATTCCAACATACTGCCTGCGCCAGTTCAGATTTACATAAAAATGGCACAAAAATTTTAAATTTGGAAGAAATGAGCGATCCATGCAGGCGTATTTCGGAATAACTACCCGCACATCATACTCTTTTTTGTCAAAATATTTCGGAAGTGACCCAACAACATCGGCAAGACCTCCGGTTTTCACGTATGGAACTGCCTCTGATGAAACAAACAGAATCTTCTTCATACATAACACTCCTTTACTTACTCTTCATCTGTAATCGTATTTTGTCCGTAATAAGAGCGATAAATTCCGAGTTGGTCGGTTTTCCTTTTCCATTGCTGATCGTATATCCGAACAGATCATCCAGCGTATCCATCTTGCCACGGCTCCACGCTACTTCAATTGCATGACGGATGGCACGCTCGACACGGCTTGGTGTCGTATCAAATTTCTTTGCGATCCCCGGATATAAAATTTTCGTAATAGAATTTAACATGTCCATATTCGTCACAGACATGATGATTGCCTCCCGCAAATACTGGTATCCCTTGATATGTGCCGGAACACCAACCTCATGAATTATCTCTGTGACATCCTCTTCCAGTGTCTGTAACGAGTACTTTTCCGGTTTCTTTTCCATCTCAACCGGTCTGCCAATTTCTTTTCGTACTTTGTTTTTTCGACGGTTGAGTGTCTTGATCCGGTCCAAAACAATATTCCGGTCAAACGGCTTCATAATGTAATAATCCGCTCCCCGCTCAAACGCGTCTTCGGTAATCTTTTCATTGCTGATCCCACTGATCATCAGAAATGTTGGCCGGTTCTTTAGTGTATGATCTGCCCTGATCCTGTCAAGGACTGCCAGACCGTCCAGTTTCGGCATAATAATATCCAATAATACAACATCCGGTTCTTTTTCCTTGATCAGATGGCAGGCTTCTTCTCCATCCTTCGCCATCCCGATCAGGTGCAGTTCATCATCACTGGTTACCATTTCTTCCAATAAGTCACGCATAACCTCGTTATCATCTGCAATTGCGACATTTAGTTTTCCCATGTAGGCCTCCTAGAATGTCAAATTCAGTCAAAAATAAGCATACCAGAAAGCACTGTCCGATTTTGTCAAAATTTGTCGATAAATACAGTTAAACTATAGCACAACTGCCAATTTATTTCAATGTCTTATGCATTCTCTTCGAACTGGGAATTATACAAATCTGCATAAAATCCCTTTTGTACCAGAAGCTGTTCGTGTGTCCCCTGCTCTATGATATCGCCATCTTTCATCACCAGAATCAGATCCGCATTTCTTATCGTAGAGAGTCGATGCGCAATGATAAAGCTGGTCCGTCCACGCATCAGATTATCCAATGCCTTCTGAATCCGCACTTCGGTACGGGTATCTACCGAAGAGGTTGCCTCATCCAGAATCAGAATCGGGTTATCCGCAAGGATAGCACGTGCAATTGTAAGAAGCTGTTTCTGTCCCTGGGAAACATTACTTGCATCCTCGTTTAACTCCATCTGGTAGCCACCCGGAAGTGTCTGGATAAAATGGTGGGCATGTGCGGCTTTTGCCGCCTCAATCACTTCCTCATCTGTGGCATCTAAACGGCCATACCGGATGTTTTCCATGATAGATCCCTTAAACAGCCAGGTATCCTGCAATACCATACCAAATGCATCCCGAAGTTCCTGACGGTTAAAGTCGCGGATATCATGCCCATCCACCTGAATGGCTCCGCCTGTCACATCATAGAAACGCATAAGCAGTTTGACCATTGTGGTTTTTCCTGCTCCCGTTGGTCCGACAATTGCAATTTTCTGTCCAGGTGTTACATGAGCGGAAAAATCCCTGATAATGATCTGGCCCGGATTGTATCCGAAACTTACATGGGAAAAATCCACGTAACCATCCACATGGTCGAGATGCACAGCATGTTCAACCGTCAGTTCTTCTTCCTCTTCGTCCAGAAATTCAAATACGCGCTCGGAGGCTGCAGACATCGACTGCAGCATATTTGCCACCTGCGCAATCTGCTGGATCGGCTGAGTAAAATTCCGGACATACTGAATAAATGCCTGAATTTCACCAACCCCGATGGTTCCGCGGATTGCCAGAAGTCCTCCGGAAATTGCCACTCCGACATAACCGAGGTTTCCGACAAACTGCATGATCGGCTGCATCAGTCCGGATAAAAACTGGGACTTCCATGCCGATTGAAACAGAATCTGATTGGTATCTTCAAATTTTTTGATGGTGCTCTCCTGCTTATTATATGCCTGCACCACCAGATGTCCGCCATAGACCTCTTCCACCTGTCCGTTGATATGTCCCAGATATTCCTGCTGCTGGCGGAAATATTTCTGCGAATGTTTGATAATAAACGAAATCAGGATGGCAGATACCGGAAGAATCACAAGTGAAATCAATGTCATAATTCCGGAAATTGAAATCATCATCACAAGTGTTCCGACCAGTGTTGCCACACTCGTAATGATCTGCGTCACACTCTGATTTAAACTCTGTCCAAGTGTATCCACATCATTTGTGATGCGGGATAGCACCTCTCCGTACGTGCGGCTCTCGAAATATTTCATTGGCATGCGGTTGATTTTCTCTGAAATTTCCTTACGCATGCGGTAACAGGTTTTCTGCGTGATTCCTGTCATGATCATTCCCTGTATAAAACTGAATACTGCAGAACAGATATACAGGCCAAGTGTAAACAATAACACTTTGGCAATATAGGTAAAATCAATAGATCCGGTTCCCGCGATCTTTTTTCCGAGACCTTCCACCAATGCATTCGTTGCACGTGCCATAACCTTTGGTCCGGCAACGGAAAAGACGGTAGACACCGCCGCAAAAATCATAACGGCAACGATTGCATACCAGTATCTTCCGAGATAACGAACCAGTTTTTCGATAGAGTTTTTGAAATCTTTTGGCTTTTCTCCCGGCATCATTCCTCTGCCCGGGCCGCCCATCGGACCGTGAGGTCTTCTTGTACGTTGTTCTGCCATCTTATTTCACCTCCTCAGAAAGTCCCAGTTCTTTGGCAGACAGCTGGCTCCTGGCAATCTGCTCGTAAACTTCGCAATTGTGCAGTAATTCCTCATGCGTGCCTTTTCCGACAATCTTTCCATCGTCGAGTACCAGTATCTGGTCCGCATGCAGAATTGTACTGATTCGCTGTGCGACAATGATCACGGTCGTATGTTCCGTCTTTGTCTCAAGCGCTCTGCGGAGTGCCGCATCGGTCTTCATATCCAGAGCGGAAAAACTGTCATCAAACACATAAATCTTTGGATTTTTTGCAATTGCTCTGGCAATGGCAAGCCGCTGCTTCTGTCCGCCGGAAACATTGCTTCCGCCCTGTGCAATCGCACTCTCATACCCATCCTGTTTGCTGTCAATAAACTCTGTTGCCTGCGCAATCTCCGCTGCTTCCCGGATCTGCTCATCTGACGCATCCTCTGCCCCGAAGCGCAGATTGCTTGCAATTGTACCGGAGAAAAGAATTCCCTTCTGTGGTACAAATCCGATATGTTCCCGCAGATCCTGCAATGTATACTTGCGGATATCCGTTCCGTCAAGCGTGATCTCTCCGCCTGTCACATCATAAAAACGCGGAAGCAGGTTGACCAGCGTAGATTTACCACATCCGGTACTTCCGATAATTGCAGTGGTCTTTCCCGGCTCTGCAACAAAATCAATATCCGAAAGCACATCTTCCGTGGCTCCCGGATACCGGAAATTTACATGATGAAAGGCAATCACACCCTCACACTGTTCCATGGCAACCGGCTCTTTCGGATCTGTAATCGTACTTTTTGTGCCTACAACCTCATCTATACGCTCTGCAGCTACACCGGCTCTCGGCATCATGATAGACATCATGGTCAGCATCAGAAATGCCATAACGATCATCATTGTGTAAGTAATAAATGCCGTCATGGAACCAACCTGCATATATCCGCCATCGATCCTCTTTGCGGCAACCCACACAATCAGAAGCGTAATGCAGTACATGATCATCATCATTCCCGGCATCATAAATGTCATAACACGGTTGGTAAACAACTGCGTCTTTGTCAGATTGCGGTTGGCCTCATCAAACCGCTCTTCTTCCCGTTTTTCCCGTCCAAATGCACGAATGACATTTAATCCTGTCAGAATCTCTCTCGAAACCAGATTCAGCCGGTCCACGAGATTCTGCATAATCTTAAACTTCGGCATGGCAAGGGAGGTAAGAAGCATTACAAATCCAAGAATAACAAGCACCGCAAGCGCGATCACCCATTCCATTCCTGCATGGGTCTGTGCAACCTTAATCACACCACCGATTCCAATGATCGGAGCATAAAGAATCATTCGCAGAAATACTGCAGTCACCATCTGAATCTGCTGTACATCATTGGTACTTCTCGTAATCAGGGATGCCGTTGAAAAATGATCCATCTCTGCATTGGAGTACTGTACAACATTGCGGAATGTCTTATCACGCAGATCCCGTCCGATGGATGCTCCCACACGGGAAGCACAATATCCGACAACCACTGCCGCCATAACCATCAGCAGCGCAAAACCAAGCATCTTTGCTCCGGTGGTCCATAAGTAATGTTTCTGAATGGCATCTACATCCACACCTGCATTTTTATCACAGGAGATCGCATAGGTCACACCCATGGATTTCAATGTAGAAGATCCGATCGCATCAATCTGTCCAGACACCTGCTTTCGCATCTCAAGAATCTGCTGATCCGGTACCTGGCCGGTTGCCAGTGCCTGCATCAGCTGCTTCATATCTACCTGCGTCCCATCCGTTCCCATTTTCCCCGTGAAAGCCTTCTCGTCAATATCGGACTCCTTCATCTGGGACATCTGATATACCATGACGATCGGCTCCAACAGAGACTCATCCATATCGTCAAGCGTATCCTCTTCACAATTTCTCACATAGTTTCCATCTTTTTTCGGCTCCTTATAACAGGCGGCAAATGTTTTCTTTTCCCTGCTGGTCATAAAAAGCTGTGCTGACACAAAATCTTCCTGTGTCATTTCTTCTGGAAGAATATGCTCCACTCCGCTGCTCATGATTCCGACATCGATAATATCTGATGTATACTGTGGCAGTGACAGATCACAAAATGCCTGCATCACAAGAAAAGCCACAATAACCAGAATCCATTTCCAGTATGGGAGCATGTTTTTAAATATTTTTCCCATGATTTAACTCCTTTTCATATGCATAGCTTTTATACTATCATGAACTGATTTCCAGAACAATTCCTATTATATAAAACTTTTCTTAAATTAAAATAAAATGTGTGGTGCAACCACGGGCACCACACATTTCATTTTCTGATTTTATACTGCTGGAATTATATAACCGGCCTTCTTCATTTCTTTTGTAAAATCATCGACAGACATTCCTGCTTTTTCTGCACCAATTTCCACGGGGATGACCCCATCCTGCACCAGGGATGCATATGCACGAATCTGTCCTTCGCGCTGACCTTCTCGCCGGCCTTCGATTCTGCCCTCTCTCTGGCCTTCCATACGCTCCTCATTCAATTCATCTGCCATCAAAACACGTAATGCCTCACACATGATCCTTTCACTTCCTTTCCATTCCCGTACTTTCTCCATGTTACTGTTTACAATGACCTGCAGCACGATATCTGCAAGATTCTTCTCCCTTCCCTCAAAGGTACTCGCCTGCAATAAATACTGGCGCAGCAACGATTCCTCCAGCCTGTCGGTCAGTGCCTTGAGCTGTACATGCATATCCACATCCAGTTCCGATGACACTATGATCTGCACCGGGAACATCGCGCCATTGACATAGTAGATTCCTGCTGCTTCTTTTTTATATCCATACCCGGATTTTTCCAGTTCCCCCAGCAGCTTCACCGGCTTGCGGTCTCGAATCAGTGTAATAGTAATCTCCTCTGCCGGAATCTCATTTACATGATTTGGCAATACTTTATACAGGCACGCATACGCAACCGCCTTGTAAAAAGTATCAATGTTCAGCTCATCCTTCGGGGATTTATATTCAAAAAT
>ERZ772901.130-NODE-130-length-71808-cov-168.769306_pt1 | contig 71808 bp, 66 predicted proteins | sample MGYA00512123_ERZ772901 | MGnify/ENA primary metagenome ERZ772901 (study PRJEB29015, sample SAMEA2737711) | human gut metagenome | biome: human gut; feature: human-associated habitat; material: faeces | place: China | collected 2012 ...
AGTCTCAATTAGTAGCTTAATTAATATGTCCAATATTTTGGGTGCATATCAAATTCTGTACTCTTTTTATTTAAACTCTAATTTTAAATTAACGCCAACTTCTTGAATGTTCATATACTTAGCCATTTGAATTTTTGCTTGAAGGCAAGTACAATGGGCAGGATAAATAATATCGATATCTTGCTCTTTTAAATAATCAATAGTTTTTCTTAATTTATCATCGACTTTTAATAGATGAAAACCGCCAATAATACTGTGAATTTTTGTATTAGGAAATAAAGATTTACTATATTCGATAATATTACAAATTCCACTATGAGAACAAGCAGTTATGATAACTAATCCGTCTTTGCCTTTATAAACCATAGCGCTATCATCAAAATTTAAATCATCTTGCCATTGATTATCTTTAAAAACTTCTCCTACTTTTATGCGCTCAAATGGAAATTTAGTGGGAATTTCACTTAAAAATACAAGATTATCATCAATCCAATAAGGTTCTTTTGTAAGTATAGGCTCTAATTTATATGATAATTCATCAAAAGACATAGACATTCCAATATCTATATTATTTTTTCGTTTAGGATAAAGAATTTGAGGATGAGCTATTAATTTTGTCTTTTCTAGATTATATTTATGTAAAAGACTTTTTAGCCCACCAGTATGGTCGCTATGGCCATGAGATAAAACAATATAATCTAAGTTAGCTAAAGAAATATTCATTTTATTTGCGTTAGTTAAGAAAATGTCTGAATATCCTGTATCAAAAAGAATTTTTTTATTATCTAGTTCAATAAAATAACTAAGTGCAGGTTCACCTAAAAAATACTTATCAATAAAAGTATTATTATCTACTAAAACATTTAATACCAAAGAAATCACCTCTTTAAATTTAATAAAAATAAAAAGACATTCTCTTCTATATCAAATTTTAAATTAAAAATTATAAAAAAGAATGTCTTTATTTTATATATTACATATTTTTTACAGGAATAGGACCACGTGACATAGTGAGTGTACCAGTTCTAGCTACTTCGATTACTTCATAATCTGCAAGCATTTCACAAAGGGCATCAATTTTTGTATGGTCGCCAGTTAATTCAATAACGAGTGTTTCGCGATTGATATCAACTATTTTTGCACGGAAGATATTTACTATATTTACAATATCATTTCTAGTTATAGGGTCAGCTTTTACTTTTATCATCACAAGTTCACGATTGATTGAATCAATATGAGTCAAATTAACGATTTTAATTACATTAATGAGTTTATTGATTTGCTTCATAACTTGTTCTACTTCATTTTCACTATCAGCAGTCAAGACAAAGCTCATTCTAGTAACATGTTCTTCTTCTGTATAGCCTACAGATAAGGTATTGATATTAAATGAACGTCTGCTGATAAGGGAAACAATATGGCTCAATACTCCAGGAGTATCTTCAGCTAATAGTGTTAATTGATATTTCATTGTTCTGCCTCCAATACCATTTGATCAAGTCGTCCACCAGCGGGAACCATAGGGAATACATTTTCTTCATCAGGAATTAATATATCAATAAGACAAGCACCATCACTATTGATGTAATTAGCTAATTGTTCATTGAATGTAGTTTTATTATCAATGCGATAACCATTTACACCCATAGCTTGAGCTAATTTTACTAAATCAGTTTTACCTCTTAATACGGAATGGGAATAATGATGATTGTAGAACATACGTTGCCATTGAGCAACCATGCCAAGCATATGGTTATTGAGTACTACTACTTTTATATCTAAATTATAATCAGCAACAGTAGCAAATTCTTGACAATTCATCATGATACTACCATCACCAGTAAATAAAACTACTTTTTTATCAGGATTTGCAAGTTTAGCGCCAATTGCAGCAGGAAGACCAAATCCCATAGTACCAAGTCCACCAGAAGTGATAAATTTGCGAGATTTTTGTAAATTGTAATATTGTGCTGCCCACATTTGATGTTGACCAACATCTGTTACTACAATAGTGTTTTCATCACAAATTTTACTGATATTAGTGATAATGTTTTCAGGCATGATTAAATTTTTATCATCACGATATAATAAAGGATTGAAATGTTTCATTTCAAAGATGTAATCACGCCAAGGTTTATATTGATCTTTTAATTGTGCGCCAATGATAGAAAGTTTAGCTGTGAACAAAGGTAAAGACCAACGTAAATCACCGACAACAGGATAATCTACATGTACATTTTTATTTATTTCCGCACTATCAATATCAAAATGAGCGATTTTGGCATTAGGGGCAAATTCAGAAACTTTACCAGTAACACGGTCATCAAAACGAGCGCCTAAAGCAATTAATAAATCACATTCCATTACTGCCATATTTGCTGTATAAGTACCATGCATACCTACCATGCCTAAGGATTCTAATTGGTCGCATGGAATAGAACCTCTACCCATAAGGCTTTCAACAACAGGAATGCCAGTTATTTCAGTTAATTGTTTGATATACGCAGAAGTATTTGAAGAAATAACGCCACCGCCGACAAATAAAACAGGTTTTTCAGCAGTTTTTACAGCTTCAATTAAAGTATCAATATCGTCTGTATTGCCATCTTTTTGTAATTTGTATCCACGAAGATTAACTTCTGTAGGATATTCAAAATCTATTTCAGCTTCAAATACATCTTTAGCAATGTCAATGACAACAGGGCCAGGTCTACCAGTAGAAGCAATATGGAATGCTTCTTTAAATACTCGTGGTAAATCGCTAACTTTTTTTATTAAGTAATTATGTTTAGTTACAGGTGCTGTAATACCACATACATCGGCTTCTTGGAAAGAATCTTTACCGATTAGATGAGTAGCAACCTGTCCTGTAATACAAACGATAGGAATAGAGTCTATATTAGCTGTCGCAATACCTGTGATTAAATTGGCAGCACCTGGACCAGATGTAGCAAAACATACTCCAACTTTTCCACTAGAACGAGCATAACCGTCAGCAGCATGAATAGCACCTTGTTCATGTTTGGTTAGAATATGAGGAAATTTATTTTGATATAAAGCATCATATAATGTCAAAACAGCACCGCCAGGGTAACCAAAAACAAGATTTACATTTTCTTTTTTCAAACATTCAATAATTGCTTGAGCGCCGTTTATTCGCATGAATTTTTCCTCCTTTATATATGTAATCAAATATTTTGATAAAAAAAGAGATGCTTTGCAGCATCTCTTTTTGCTTTATATATCGCCGCTATTAATTGTTGATAAGTTTATCGGAATCATTCCAGCTATAAAGTTTACGAAGTTCAGCACCAACTTTTTCGCATTCATGTTCAGCTGCACGTTTACGCATAGCAAGGAAATGAGCACAACTAGTTTGGTTATCCATGAGCCAATCTTTAGCAAAAGTACCATCTTGAATATCAGAAAGAATTTTCTTCATAGCTTTTTTAGTATCTTCTGTAATGATTTTTGGACCAGTGATATAATCACCATATTCAGCAGTGTTGGAGATAGAATAACGCATACCAGCAAAACCGCTTTCATAGATAAGGTCAACGATAAGTTTCATTTCATGAATACATTCAAAATATGCATTACGTGGGTCATAACCTGCTTCAACTAATGTTTCAAAACCAGCTTGCATTAAAGCGCAAACACCACCGCAAAGAACAGCTTGTTCACCAAAGAGGTCAGTTTCTGTTTCAGTTTTGAAAGTTGTTTCAAGAACACCTGCTCTAGAGCAACCAAGACCATTTGCATAAGCAAGAGCTAAATCTAAAGCGTTGCCTGTAGCATCTTGATATACAGCAACAAGACATGGAGTTCCACGACCTCTTAAATATTCGCTTCTAACTGTATGACCAGGAGCTTTTGGTGCAATCATAGTAACGTCAACATCTTTTGGTGGAACGATTTGATTGAAATGAATAGCAAAACCATGAGCGAACATGAGCATTTTACCAGCTGTTAAATTAGGTTCGATAGATTCTTTATACATTTTTGCTTGTTTTTCATCATTGATAAGAACCATGATAACATCTGCTTGAGCAGCAGCTTCAGCAGCTGTGAAGACATCAAAACCTTGAGCTTCTGCTTTAGCCCAGGATTTACTTCCTTTGTAAAGACCTACAACAACATCTAAACCAGATTCTTTTAAATTTAACGCATGTGCATGACCCTGACTACCATAGCCGATGACAGCAATTTTTTTACCTTTTAATAAGTTAAGATTACAATCTTCTTGATAATAAATTTTTGCCATAATAAAAAATCTCCTTTTGTATCTTTTGTATTAAAAAATACTTTATAAATTTATGCAAACATGCATTAATATAATAAAAAAGTTCGTCCCTTAGAAATATATATGAAATATATTTCTAAGGGACGAACTTTTTAAATCCGTGGTACCACCCAAATTTTGCTAATAATAGCAACACTCAGAATACATTTATAATAATTAATTGATAACTAGAATATACAAATGTATTTTCCAATAACGAGGAAAAGCCGTTTTGACTTACTAAGTATAATTACTTTTCAGTCAAAATCCTCCCAGATGATGTTCACTATAACATCACACTGATTTGCACCAACCATCAGCTCTCTGTAGCTTTTTGCTATAAGTTACTTGTCTGTTCATAGGATTTATTATATTTGATTTCATGTTTACAACTTTACGATATGTATACATTAAACTATTCTGTTAAATTTGTCAAGTGTTTTTTATTTATTAACTTTTTCTATTTAACTAAAAGCATGATTATTAAGGCTGTTTGTAAATTGTAAAATTGTAATTAATATTGAATGAATTTTAGCAGTTATTTATATTAAGGTATTTTAAATATGGTAGAATGAAATTAATAAAGTAGTAAATTTATTAATTTAAAAATTTGAGGAGAAATTATTTTATGATTTATTGGTCGAATGAAAATGGTGAAGGTAGTTTTCAAAGTAAATTTTTTCAAGATGATGAACATAAGCATAAATTAAGTATTTATATAAATGACGATAAGTTAAAAGAATGTGCTGAAAAATGTGTAGAGTCTTTTAATAATCTCACAGATGGTATGATAGATGAAATTTGTACACAACTTTGGGAAAATGTAAAAGATGAATGTACATTATCAAAGATAAATGATGTTCGTGAAATCTTGAATTATTGTTGGTTTGAGGCTTTATATGTGGATATGATAAATGATGATGATGAAATAGCTTATGCTGTCGAAGGTGAAGGCGATTGGGGTACAGAAGTTGGTTTTGTTATAAGAGATAATAAAGTAATTTATGTAGGCATTGATTATTTAGATTATATAAAAAATGTATGAGAAAAATTTAATGATTAAAAGCATAAATTTAACTATAGATTTTAAAAATTTTATGATAAATATTTTATCTAAGTAATAAATTTTAGTAATAAAGATGTAAATATAAAAATTTTTACAATTATCGTGCTATAGTGTTATAATTATGCTTAAAATAATTAAATTTGTTAAAGAAAGGTTTGAAGTTATGGGGGCTTTAAAAGAAATTCAACCGATAAAAACAGGATTAAAAGGAGAAATTTTAATACCTGGAGATAAATCAGTATCACATCGCAGTGTAATGTTTGCTGGTCTTTGTGATAGTGAAGTAAAAATCACTAATTTTTTACATGCAGCAGATTGTATGTCTACTGTTAATTGTATGAGAGCTTTAGGTGTAAAAGTTAAAGAATTAGATGAAAATACTTTGATTGTAAAAGGTAATGGTTTTCATGGACTTCAAGAACCGCAAAGTATAATTGATGCTGGAAATTCAGGCACAACACTTCGTTTAATGATGGGAATATTGGCAGGTCAAAAATTTTTAACTACTTTTACAGGTGATGCTTCACTTAGTCGTCGTCCTATGGGAAGGGTAATTAACCCATTGAGCCAAATGGGGGCTAATATTGTAGGAAGAAAAGAAAATAAATTATTGCCTATAACTGTAATTCCTGCAAAAGAAAGTTTACAAGGTATTGATTATCAAATGCCAATGGCTAGTGCGCAGGTGAAATCTGCTATTTTACTCGCTGGCATGAATGCTGAAGGCAAAACTACAGTAACTGAGCCATATACTTCTAGAGATCATACAGAACGTATGCTTGAAGGTTTTGGCGTAAAATTAGAAAAATCTGGCACAAGTATAACAATTAGTAAAGTGGAAAAAATGACAGCTCCAAAAGAAATTCATGTACCAGGTGATATTTCTTCAGCTGCTTTTTGGCTTGTAGCTGGTTCAATTATCGAAGATAGCGATATTATTTTAAAAGATGTAGGTATAAATGAAACACGTACAGGAATTATTGATGTATTAAAAGCTATGGGAGCTAATATTGAACTTTTAAATGTTCGCGATGAAGTAGAACCTATTGCTGATATTCGTGTGCGTTATGCTAAATTACATGGTACAAGCTTTGGTGCAGATATCATGCCTAGACTCATTGATGAAATTCCTATTATCACTGTAGCTAGTATGTTTGCAGAAGGTGAAACTATTATTACAGGTGCTGGCGAATTACGTGTAAAAGAAACAGATAGATTGCAAGTTATCACAGATGAATTTAACAAAGTTTGTCCATGCATAAAAGGAACTCAAGATGGTTTAATCATCACTGGCGGTCAAAGAAATAATTTACAAAAAGCTGTATGTAATTCTCATGATGATCATAGAATTGCCATGGCACTTGCAATATTAGGAGCTAGCGGTGTAGGTATTGAAATTGAAAATAGTGAATGTGTAAATATTTCCTATCCAACTTTTTATGAGATATTAACTCGTTTTGAATAATTTATAAATTTTATATAGGTGAGAATGATGAAGAAATCTGTAATTGCTATTGATGGTCCAGCGGGAGCAGGTAAATCTACTATAGCGAAAATGGCAGCTAAAAAATTAAATTATATTTATATTGATACTGGTGCGATGTATAGAGGTGTAGCTTGGCTTGTATTGCAAAAATATCAAGTGCCTGTAAATACAGCACAAGTTTTATCTGTAATTGAAGATATTAATATACGATTGTCTTATGATGATAATGGAAATATGCTCATTTTTGTAAATGAACAAGATGTAAGTACAGCGATTAGAACACCAGAAGTAACAGCTTTAGTATCACAGGTAGCAGCAATTAGTGAAGTTCGTCAAAAAATGGTAGAGCTTCAACGTAAAATGGCACAAGATGGCTCTGTATTGATGGATGGTAGAGATATTGGAACATGTGTACTTCCTAATGCTGATTTAAAAATTTATTTAACAGCTTCTGCTGATGAAAGAGCAAATCGCAGAGCTAAAGAAATGAGAGAAAAAGGCTATGATGTAGATGTAGAAGAAATAAAAAAAGATATTATAGCTAGAGATGAAGCTGATATGCAAAGAGAAGTTTCTCCATTGAAAAAAGCAGACGATGCTATTTTATTAGATACAACAAAAATGACTATTGATGAAGTTTTACAAGAGATTATAAGACTAGCTAATGCTTAAGGCTATTTTTGTGAATTTATAATTTGAGGATTTTTAATTATGTTATATGGATTACTTAGAATAATATTTACATTTATTTATTCTGTTATTTTTCCTACAACAGTCAAAGGAAAAGAAAATATACCTAAAGAAGGAGCTGTAATTTTAGCTGCTAATCATTTAAGCAACTGGGATCCTCCATTAGTAGGAACGTTCATACCTCGTCATTTGGCTTATATGGCTAAAGAAGAGTTGTTTAAAGTGCCGATATTGAAAAATATTTTAGAAAATGTGCATACTTTTCCTGTAAAAAGAGGTGCTTCAGATAGAGCTGCAATAAAAACAGCATTGCAGATGTTGGAAGCAAAAGAGTGTATATGTATGTTTCCTGAAGGTACTAGAAGTAAAGATGGAAAATTACACAAGGGTGCACCAGGAGTAGCACTCATTGCCGCAAAATCAAAAGCGACAGTTATTCCTGTAGCAATACAAGGAACATTTAAATTAAGACCGTTTAGAAAAATAACTTTAATTTATGGAAAACCTATGACTTTTGAAGCAGAAAAAGTGGATAAAGAAAATTTACAAGAATTTACTGAAAAAATAATGCAAGAAATTGCGTCAATGCTAAAAATAAAGTAGAATAAAGATAGCATAGTATGATATACTATATGGTAAGCTTAGTAATATAATTTTTGATGGTGATAAATTTTGGAAGTAATTTTAGCTGACGATTATGGATTTTGTTATGGTGTAAAAAGAGCAATAAAAACTGCTAAAGATAATATTGATTTATCAAAAAAAGTTTGCACTTTAGGACCAATAATTCATAATCCGCAAATGGTAAAATCATTAGCTGATGAAGGTATCGGAATAGTAGAATCAGTTGATGAAATGGAGAATGGGAAAATAATAATTCGCTCTCATGGTGTAGGTCCAAGCATATATGATGCGATAAAAGCAAAAGGGCTAGAGCTTGCAGATGCTACTTGTCCACATGTTAAGAAAGCTCAAATGTCAGCCAAAACGCTAGCTGATGAAGGCTTCAAAGTTATTATTATAGGCGAAAAAAATCATCCTGAGGTAAAAAGTATTAAAGAGTGGGCTGGTAAAAATTCATTAGTTATTGGTTCACAAGAAGAAGCTGAAAATATAGCTTTTGTATCCAAATTGGGTATTGTAGCGCAAACAACATTTTCAGCAAAAGCCTTTAGTGAGATTGTTAATATTTTATTAACTAAATCTTATGATATCAGGATTTTAAGAACAATTTGCACAGCCACAGATAAACGTCAGTCTGCTGCGATAAAATTATCTAAAGAAGTGGATATGATGATTGTTGTTGGTGGTCGCAATAGTGCTAATACAACTCGATTAGCGCAATTATGCACCGAGCATTGTGTAACACATCATATAGAAACGGTTGATGAATTACATGATGATTGGTTCAATAATATTAAAAAAATTGGTATTACAGCAGGTGCATCTACACCTGACTGGATTATCAAGGAGGTATATGAAAAGTGCAAGACATGGCAAGCTTATTAGCAGAAGAATCTATGAAGGAATTTAATCCACATGAAGTTATAGAAGGTACTGTGGTTTTAGTTAACCGTGATGAAGCGTATGTTGATATCGGTTATAAAACAGAAATTCCTATCGCAAAAAAAGAATTGGCTTATCCAGAACCAGAAGCTGCTACAGATGTAGTTAAAGTTGGCGACAAAATTAACGTATATGTAGTTGCTTTAGGCGGAGAAAATGGATTAATTCTTTCCAAAACTCGTGCAGACCGTTTAGTTGCATGGGAAAAAGTAGAAAAAGTTAAAGAAGAAAAACAAATCATTGAAGTAGAAATTCTTCAGGTTGTAAAAGGTGGTTTACTCACTACTGCTTTTGGTCTTCGTGGATTTATTCCTGCTTCTCAGATTGCACTTCATTTTGTCAAAGATTTAAATGAATTTGTAGGTCAAAAAGTTGAAGTTGAAATTATGGAAGCAGACCCTAAAAAACAACGCCTCGTTCTTTCTCGTCGTAGCGTTCTTGAAGCACAACGTGAACAAAAACGTGAAGAAGCTTTAGCAAGCATTGTTGAAGGTGAAAAACGTACAGGTGTTGTAAAACGTTTAGTAGATTATGGTGCATTTATTGATATCGGTGGTGTTGATGGACTTGCACATATCTCTGATCTTTCTTGGGATCATATCAAAAATCCAGCAGATGTATTATCCGTTGGTCAAGAAGTAGAAGTTTTAGTAAAAGCTTTTGACCCAGAAACAAAACGTATTTCTTTAAGTATTAAAGATACTGTTCGTGATCCTTGGTTCGATAAAGCAGAAAAATATCCAGTAGGTTCTTATGTAAAAGGCAAAATCGTAAAATTAACAGATTTTGGTGCATTTATGGAAATTGAACCTGGTTTTGATGGTTTAATTCGTATGCGTGAACTTTCTCCAAAACACATTACAAAAGCTTCTGAAGCTGTAAGTGTTGGCGATGAAGTTACTGTAAAAGTTATTCATGTAGATATGGATAATAAAAAAGTTGCTCTTAGCATTACAAAAGTGCAACAAGACGCTGAAAAAGCTGAATATCAAGATTTCTTAGCAAAACAAGATAACACAGCTGTTACAATCGGCGACGAAGTAAACGAATAATTATTTAATATTTAAATGCAAAAAGAGTGGTGGAAATCATCACTCTTTTTTTCTGACTTGATAAATTGTATAATTAACATAAAAATAAGATAAAAGAGGTGATTTGATTGGCTAAAGGCGGTATCATATCAGCTATACATCAAGGAAGTTTAGCTGAAGAATTAGAATTAGTACCTGGTGATAAAATAATATCTATAAATGAACAAGAATTGACAGATATTATTGATTTAAGTTTTGCTTTAGCAGATGAAGAAATTGAAATGTTAATAGAACATGAAAATGGAGAGCAAGAAATAATTGCTTTTGAAAAAGATATAGATGAAGAGCTTGGGGCAGAATTTGAATCAGCTGTATTTGGTAAAATTCGCCAATGTGCTAATAATTGTTATTTTTGTTTTGTGGATCAAGTAGCTCCTAATATGCGTGATTCCTTATATATAAAAGATGACGATTATCGTTTATCTTTCCTTTATGGGAATTTTGTTACCATGACGAATATGGGACCTCGTGATTTAGAGAGAATACACAGATTACATTTATCACCATTATATATTTCTGTGCATACAACTAATCCAAAACTTCGTGGAGAAATGCTCAGAACAAAACGTGGTGAATTAATTATGGAACAATTGGCTAAATTAAATGAGGCTGATGTGGAATATCATACACAAGTGGTATTATGTCCAGGGTTAAATGATGGCGCGGAATTAGATAGAACAATTCAAGATATCATCAGTATGCAACCATATGCAAAAACTTTAGGTATTGTACCAGTAGGTCTTACTAAATTTAGAGAAAATTGTTATCCACTTAAAGCATTTGATGCACAAGGCGCTAAAAAAGTCATCGAGCAAGTACGTCATTGGCAAGAAAAAATGCGTAAACAAACAGGTAAGAATTTTATTTATTTAAGTGATGAATTTTATCTGTTGGCTGGTGAACCATTGCCAAAAGCTGAAGAATATGATGGTTTTCCACAGCTTGATAATGGTATAGGTCTTACACGTAATTTCATTGAACAATGGAAAGAAACAGAGATTAATCTAAATAATTATCAAAAACCTTTAAATTTAGATATTATCTGTGGAAAATCAGCAGGAAAAGTGATTAAAAATTTAGTTGATGAATTGAATATAGATAATTTAAATGCCAATGTATTAGCTTTAGAAAATGAATTTTTTGGTCATGAGGTAACTGTTACAGGATTATTGACAGGTCAAGATATTATAAAAAATCTAAAGCAGAATAAAGCTAATAGAGATGGTATTATTATTCCAAGCTGTGCACTTCGTGAAGGTGAAGATATTTTCTTAGATGATTATACTTTAGAGGATATCAAAAAAGCTTTTCCTGATGAAGAAGTTAAAGTTGCCAGTGATGCCATCATGTTAAAGAATTTGTTAGCTGATTGGCATAACATAAAATGTGAACGAAGCAAAGCTATTTATACATGGCAATCAAATGCTAGCTATACAAAATAATGATGACAGTATATAATAAATGAGTTTTGCAAAATAATATTATTGATGAGGTGAAGAATTTGAGTAAACCAATAGTAGCTATTGTAGGACGCCCTAATGTAGGTAAATCTACGTTTTTTAATCAAATAGGTAAAAAGAGAGTATCCATTGTTGAAGATTTTCCAGGTGTTACTAGAGATAGAATTTATATGGACGCTGAATGGTTAAATCATCAATTCACAATGATTGATACTGGCGGGATTGAACTTGAAAATGATGGGGAAGGTAAAATTTTAGCTTCCATGCGTCAACAAGCACGTCTAGCAATTGAAGAAGCTGATGTAATTGTATTTATGGTTGATGGTCGTACAGGAATGACTCATGATGATGAAGAAATAGGTCATATCTTAAGAAATACAAGAAAACCTGTTATTGTCGCTGTAAATAAAATTGACAGTCCAAAACAGCATTTAGATGTATATGAATTTTATAATTTAGGACTTGGCGAGCCAATCGGTATTTCTGCTGCAAATGCTTTGAATGTAGGCGATTTATTAGATGAAATAGTAGCTAATTTCCCTAAAGATTTAGAAGATGATATCGAACATGATGAAATTCGCATTGCCGTTATTGGTAGACCAAATGTAGGTAAATCTTCTTTAGTAAATGCTCTATTAGGTCAAGAACGTGTAATCGTAAGTGATGTAGCAGGAACTACTCGTGATGCTATTGATACAAAATTTGATGATGGCAATACACATTTTACTTTGATTGATACTGCTGGTATGAGACGTAAAGGTAAAATTGATATGCCTATCGAACGTTATAGTGTAATGCGTTCTCTTCGTGCTGTAGATAGAGCAGATGTAGTTTTAATGGTAATTTCTGCACCAGAAGGTGTAACAGAACAAGACAAAAAAATTGCAGGTTATGCTCATGAATCTGGTAAAGGCTGTATCATTGTTGTCAATAAATGGGATTTAATTGAAAAAGATGATAAAACTTCTTTGCGTTTTACTGAAGATATTCGTGATGAACTTGGATTTTTACAATATGCACCAGTTTTATACACTTCTGCACTTACAAAACAGCGTGTACATCGCGTAGTTGACCTTGTAAAATATGTAGCTGAACAACAAGCTATGCGTGTACAGACAAGCGTATTAAATCAATTAGTAATGGATGCTGTTTCTATCAATCCACCACCATCTCATAAAGGTAAACAATTAAAAATTTACTTTATGACTCAAGCTGATATTAAACCACCAAAATTCTTGGTATTTGTCAATGACCCAGAATTGATGCATTTTTCCTATTTGCGTTTCTTAGAAAACAAACTAAGAGAAAGTTTTGGTTTTGAAGGAACTCCTCTTAAATTAGTAGTTCGTGGAAGAAAAGAGGAAGATGATGAATAATGGAATTTAATTTTCTTATAGTAATAATCTGTAGTTATGTCATTGGTTCTATTCCAAGTGGCTTGGTTTTAGGAAAAGGAATTTGGCATGTAGATTTACGTGAACATGGTAGTAAAAATATTGGTGCTACTAATGCTTGGCGTACTTTAGGAAAATTTCCTGGATTTGTCATATTTTTAGCTGATTTAATAAAAGGCTTATTAGGCGTGTATCTAGGTATGACTTTAGTTGGTAGCTCTATAGCTATGATTTTAGGTGGTATATTAGCAATAGTAGGTCATTCTGCCTCTATATTTTTAAAATTAAAAGGTGGAAAAGGCGTAGCAACAGGACTTGGTGTATTGATTATGTTGATGCCAAAAGTATCTATTTGTGTCTTTTTTATTTGGCTTATAATTGTAATGATTAGTAAATATGTATCACTTGCTTCAATCGTTGCAGCAGCTTTTGTACCAATCTTAGCCTATGTTTTTGATATGCCTATGGAATTTGTTATTTTCGGTATAGTAGCAGCTATATTTGTTATTTACCGCCACAAAACAAATATAGTACGTCTTTTAAATGGAAATGAAAATAAAATAAAAGCAGGTCATAGATAATTTATCTAAAACTTAATAATACCCTTTGCTATTATGGCGATAAAATGATATAATGTCTGCTATAAAAAGAATATTATCCATTGTAAAAGTACGGAGGATTTAATAATGACAAAAAAAGATTCAGGATACTATTTAGTAAAAGAAGATATTTTACCTTCTGCAATCAAAAAAACAATCAAGGTAAAAGAAATGTTACGTCGTCATGATAATATGACTATAAATGATGCCGTTTCTAAAATGGGTTTAAGCCGTAGTGCTTATTATAAATATAAAGACTTTGTTTTACCATTTTACGAAGCAAGTATCAATAAAATTGTTTCTGTTTCTTTTGTTCTTGATAATAAACAGGGAGTACTTTCTAATGTGTTAAATATGATTTCTGAAGATAAAGGAAACGTATTGACTATTAACCAAGGTATTCCTCTTCAAGGAGTAGCAGTAGCAACAATTTCTATTGAAACTAAAAATATGAATATTGACCTTGAAGCATTGCTCGATAAATTGCGTCTTGTGAACGGCGTAAGACGTTTAGAGGTTATTGGTCAAGTTTAAAAGTCTAGTCTTGAGAGAGGGATATTTATGGCAAAGAAGATAAAATTAGGTTTATTAGGTTGTGGCACAGTAGGTACAGGTGTTTTAAAAGTTTTACAAGAAAATTATCATGATATCAGAGCAAAAATTGGCAATGATATCGAAGTGAGCAAAGTTTTAGTTCGCAATTTAAACAAAAAACGTGATTTTAATGGAGATGTTGTTTTTACAGATAATATTGATGATATCTTAAACGATGAAAGCATTGATATTGTTGTAGAATTATTAGGTGGTATACATCCAGCACGTGAATATATGTTAAAAGCTATGGAAAATGGCAAACATGTAGTTACAGCAAATAAAGATGTTTTAGCACAGTTTGGTAAAGATATGTTTGATGCAGCTGAAAAACATGATGTAGATTTTATGTTTGAAGCAAGTGTAGCAGGTGGCATACCGATTATCACTCCATTAAAACAATGTTTAACTGCGAATAAAATCACGGAATTAATTGGTATTGTAAATGGTACAACTAATTACATGTTAACTAAGATGACAGAGCAAGGTATGGATTATGATACTGCATTAGCAAGAGCTCAAGCTAAAGGCTATGCAGAAGCAGATCCTACAGCCGATGTCGCTGGTTTAGATGCCGCTAGAAAAGCAGCAATTTTATCTTCTATTGCATTTAATACACGCGTAAGTTTAGAAGATGTAAAAGTAGAAGGTATTACTAACATTACACCTGAAGATATAACTTACGCTAAAGAATTAGGCTATATTATAAAATTATTGGCTATAGCTAAACATACAGAAGATGGTATAGATGTTCGCGTTCATCCGACATTTATTGATAAGGATCATCCATTGGCTTCTGTTCGCAATGTGTTTAATGCTATATTTATTCATGGTAACGCTGTTGGCGATACTATGTTTTATGGTAAAGGAGCAGGTGAAAGACCAACTGCTTCAGCCGTTTTAGCAGATATTATTGATGTAGCACGTGATATGGGTAAAGATCGTTTTGGTAAAATACGTTGTACTTGTTATGAAGAAAAGAAATTATGCCCACCAGATAAAGTTTTATCAGGATATTATATTCGCTTATTAGTTGAAGATAAACCTGGTGTATTAGGTGCGATTGCTACAGCTTTTGGTGAAAGCAATGTAAGTTTATATTCTGTAATTCAAAAACGCAGAGTAGGGGAATTTTCTGAAATAGTAGCAATTACTCATAATGTAAATAATAATCAAATTGAAGACCTCAAAGTTCGTTTAAATAATTTAGATGTAGTACATGAAATTTCTAATATTATCCGAGTAGTAATGTCTCAGGAGGCTTAATTATGAGTGATTTTGTCAAAGTAAGAGTTCCAGGAACTACAGCCAATTGTGGTCCTGGTTTTGATGTTATGGGTATTGCCTGTAGTATTTATAATGAATTGGAATTAAAACTCTTAGAAGAAAAAAATTTATGTATAGAAATTTATGGAGATGGAGCAACAAATATACCATGTGATGAAAGAAATATGGTATGGCGTTCTATAGAAAAGTTATTAGTTAAAGCTCACTTGGAGAAAAAATATCAAGGGGCACATATAAAAATGACAAATAATGTGCCGCTATCACGTGGTCTTGGCAGTAGTGCAACTGCTATAGTAGCGGGATTATTTGCAGCTAATGTATTTTTGAATAATAGATTTTCTATACAGGATATATTTGAGTTAGCTACTGAGATTGAAGGACACCCTGATAATGTAGCACCTGCTTTATTTGGCGGAATAACAGTCAGCACAAAAACTGATTATAAATTAGAATATGTATCTTTTATGCCAAATTTTGATTTAAAAATGGTAGTGGCTATACCTGACTTTTATTTACCAACTAAAAAAGCTAGAGCAGCTTTAAAACAAGAAGTGTCATTAAAAGATGCTATTTTTAACATTGGTCATACAGCTATGATTATTGCAGCTATTTGTCAAGGAAAAATAGAAGCTTTAAAAGGTGCTTTTGCAGATAAATTACATCAACCATATAGAGCAGATTTAATTCCTGGTATGTATGATGTATTTGCAGTAGCAAATTCTAAAGGTGCACTTGGTACAACTATAAGTGGAGCAGGTCCAACACTTATTGCTTATACAATAGAAAATGGTGAAGAAATCGGTAAAGCAATGGTTGAGGCTTTTGCAAAACATAATATTAGCTCTAAATACTTAGTATTAGATATTGATAATAAAGGTGCTATGGTAATAGAATAAATTAAAATAAAACCCAGTAGATATTATATCTAACTGGGTTTTTTTATAAGTAGGTGATTTAAAATTATGAATGAAATGGAATTTTCACAGAAGATAGATGATTTAGGTGGCACTTTATATATTGTAGGTGGCTGGGTACGTGATAAAATACGAGGTGTTATTCCTAAAGATAAAGATTTTGTCATTTGTCATGTAAAAGAAGAAGATTTTAAACAAAATTTTCCAAAAGCAAAAAAAGTAGGAAAATCTTTTCCTGTGTATTTAGTAAAAATTGAAGACAAAGAATGTGAAGTAGCTTTTGCCCGTAAGGAAAGAAAAACAGGTATAGGTTATACAGGTTTTATTGTAGATTATGATGAAAAAGTAACGATTGAAGAAGATTTATATCGTAGAGATACGACTATGAATAGTATTGCTTATCGTGTGCGTGATGGAGAAATAATTGATCCATATAAAGGACGAGAAGATATTGAAAAAAAATGTATCAAAGCAGTATCACATCATTTTAAAGAGGATCCTGTAAGAGCGCTTCGAGCTGCGCGTCAGGCTTGTGAATTAAATTTTAAAATCAATGAAGATACTGTAAATTTGATGCGAGCATGTAGAGAGGAAATAAAATCAGAGCCACAAGAACGCATTTTTAATGAATTGCAACGTGCGTTAAAAACAAAAAAACCCTCAATATTTTTCCGCAGTTTAGTGAAAGCGGATTTATTGGAAATCTTATTTCCTGAAATCTATGCGTTGATTGGAAAAACTCAACCTGTAGCATTTCATCCAGAAGGTGATGCGTTTGAGCATACTATGGAGATTGTGGATTTAGTTGCTGATATGACAGATGATGTCGCTGTGCGTTTTGCAGGTCTTGTGCATGATTTGGGCAAAGGTGTAACGCCAAAAGAAATGTTACCTCATCATTATGGACATGAAGAAAAAGGTTTAGCAGTATTAAAAGCATGGAATAAACGTATGACGCTTCCTAAAAAATGGCTGCAAGGTGGATTATTTGTCATCAAAGAACATATGCGAGCAGCTAGACTAGGAAAAGTAGGAAAAATTGTCGATTTTTTATTGACGGTAGAGAAAAATCCTTTAGGCTTTGCTGGCTTTAATTGTGTGATTTTGGCAGATAGTAAATCATTGCCCTATTATTTAGCAGATTATCATAGTTATCTCCAAAAAATTCATAGTGTATCTATGAAAAATTGTCCAGTAAATTTGAAAGGCAAAGCGATTGGTGATTGGATAAGAAATGAGCAAATTAAATTATTTAAGCAGAATATAGAAGTAGAAGCTTAGAAAATTTTACAAAGATTTAACATTTCTCATATTTAATTTTCTTATTTTTATACTATAATATTATTAAAGGCAAAATTAATCTATTATTAAAGTAGATAATAAATAAAATTTATAAATACAGCATTCTAAGTTGTGAAACGAAGAATGCTATTATTTTTGTCTATTTTAGTAAAAAGATTGTATTTTGTAATATTTTTGTAAAATAGTGAAGGAAAAACGAGGGGATATATAGAATTTAGCATAAAAAAATATTATACTTAAAACAGAGTAGGAGGGATTTAGATGTATGGTATTGTAGATATTGGTTCAAATACAATGCGTCTTGTTATTTATAAAGTAGAAGGTGGTAAACCAAGAGTACTTTTAAATAAAAAAGAAATGGCAGAATTAGCATCATTTATTCAAGATGGTATGATGGTAGCAGACGGTATCAATAGAGCTTGCTATATCTTGGATAGTTTTAATTTATTAGCTAAAGATTTAGGTATAAATAATTTACATGTTTTTGCTACTGCATCTTTAAGAAATATTTCTAATAGCCAAGCAGCAGTTAGTGAAATTGAAGATAGAACAGGATTAGCTATTAATTTATTAAGTGGTGCTCAAGAAGCTGAATATGATTTTGTTGGTGCAGCTAGAACTATTGATTTAAAAAGTGGTTTATTAGTAGATATTGGTGGCGGTAGTACAGAATTAGTTATGTATAATAATATGCAAATACAAAATTCTATAAGCTTACCAATCGGTTCTTTAAGCATGTATACAAAATTTGTAAAACATTTATTCCCAACAAAAAAAGAACGCAAAAAAATTGAAGAATGCGTAAGAGAAATGATAGTTCGTTACGATGTAGACCAATGGGGCGATTGTCCATATGTTTGCGGTGTAGGTGGAACTATTCGTAATGTAGATAGATTAAATAGTTATTTTTATGATTTAAGTAAAAATAATCGTTTTGTCATTGCTGACAATTTAAATTGGATGGTTAAAAAACTAGAAAATCGTGAAAATAAAAAATTAGTACCTCGTGAAACTTTAGAAACATTATTAAAAGTCGTACCTGAACGTGTGCGTACAATTATGCCAGGTATGATAATCTTAAATACTATTGTTAAATATTTTAACGTACAAAGCATTTATGTAAGTCGTGCAGGTGTACGTGAAGGATATTTATATAAGCAAGTATTAACTAAAGAGGGAGAACAGAATGCATAAAAAGATAGATACATCATATACACAAAATAGAGAATTATCATGGCTTCGTTTTGATGATAGAGTATTAGAAGAAGCTATAGATGAAAATGTGCCTCTATATGAAAGACTAAAATTTATAGCAATTTATGCTAGTAACTTAGATGAATTTTATCGAGTACGCGTAGGCAGTCTATGTGAAATGGCTTCTGTGGATACAAATGGTTTTGATAATAAAAGCTTTATGACACCAAGTCAGCAGTTAGATAAAATCTTTGTAGCTACAAAACAATTAAATCAAAAAGCTGATAAAATTTTTGCAACTGTAGAAAAACAGCTTAAAACATACGGCATCGAACGTAAAAAAGTAAAATCTTTAAATCAAAAAGATAAAACTTATGTTAAAACATATTTTGACAATCAAATTAGCCCATTCTTATCTCCACAAATTATAAATGTAAGACATCCATTTCCTCATTTATTAAATAAAGCGTTATATGTAGGTATAATTTTAACACGCAAAAAGAAAAAGGTTTTTGGAATTATTCCAGTACCTAGCAATTTACCTAAAATCGTATATATACCAAATAAATCTAAAATTCGCTATGTGATGACAGAAGATATCATAGCTACATATGCTGATAAAATTTTTGATGGCTATGAAGTAGAAAATACAGCAATTTTATCTGTTACTAGAAGTGCAGATATTAGCTTAGATGATGAGCGATTAGATTTAGGAGAAGATTTCTTAGAACATGCACGTGAAGTCTTATTGAAAAGACAAAGACTTGCACCTGTTCGTTTAGAAATAGAGGGCAATATAGATTCAACAATGATGAAATATGCCACAGAACAATTTAAAATCACATCAAAACAAATTTTTATCTATAAATCTCCTATCAATAAATCTTATATTTTCAGCTTAGGTAGTAAATTTAATGAAGAACAGAAAAATAGCTTGATGTATCCACCATTTGAACCATCTCATATCTGCTGTGTTCCTGAAAATGCTAGTGTGATGGATTATGTGGCAAATAATGATGTAATGTTACAATATCCATATCAAAGCTTTGATATTTTCTTAAAATTCATTAAAGAAGCTGTAACGGACGAAAAAGTATTTGCTATAAAGATTACTTTATATCGTGTAGGTAGTCATAGAGCTCAATTGATGAATTATTTATCAATGGCAGCTAAAATGGGTAAAGATGTAACTGTTTTGATGGAACTTAGAGCTCGTTTTGATGAAGAAAATAATATAAACTGGGCAGAATTTTTACAAGATGCTGGCTGTAAAGTTATTTATGGTATGGAAGGCTATAAAGTTCATTCCAAAATTTGCTTAGTTATGAAACAAGATAAAACAGGCATAAAATACTTTACACAAATAGGTACAGGTAACTATAATGCTTCTACATCTTCTTTATATACAGATATTTCCTTGATAACTAGCAATGAAGATATAGGTAAAGATGCTGTAGAATTTTTCCAGAATATGGGTATTGATAATCTCTATGGAGAATATAAAAATCTATTAGTAGCACCTGTTAGTCTAAAAAATACTTTATTAGATTTAATTAAAGAAGAAATTGAAAAAGCTAAAGCTGGAGAAGAAACAAGCATTTTCTTAAAAATGAATTCTTTGACAGATAGACAATTAATAGATGCATTAAAAGAAGCTTCTCAAGCTGGCGTTAAGATAAAAATGATTATTCGTGGTATTTGCTGTATTTTACCAGGAATAGAAGGAAAAACAGATAATATTGAAGTTATAAGTGTAGTAGGTAGATTTTTAGAGCATTCTCGTATTTTCTGCTTCGGTACAGGCGAAAATATGAAAATGTATATAGCTTCTGCTGACTGGATGACTAGAAATACAGAAAATCGTGTAGAAATAGCTGCACCAATTTATGACCAAAAAATAAAAAATAGCATTTATGATACTTTACGCATAATGTGGAAAGATAATCTTAAAGCTAGAATTTTATGTAGCGATGGAACATATAAAAAGCCTGAAATAAAAGAAGGCGATGAATTGATCGATTGCCAAAATTATTTGCGTCATGAATATAAAGTTGGACGAAAAATAAAACTTTAAGCTAAAATAAAACCTCCACTATTGTTTTTCAATAGTGGAGGTTTTTTATATTTCAATTTTATTTTTTGAAAATAGTAGATTTGAAATAAACTATAGCCCAAAAGATAGTGATGATGACACCAGCAGGATAAGTAATGCTAGTTGGTAAACCAAAACCTTCAGGAGCTTGGAGGATATAAGTGAAAGTAACCATAGTCATAAAAATGGCAGGAATTACAGCGATATAATGTTGCCAACCACCTTTATTTTGTTTCCAAAGATACATTGCACCTGTCCAAAGAGCAATCATAGCTAATGTTTGGTTTGCCCAAGAGAAATAACGCCAAATGATATCAAAATTCATTTGAGATAAGATGCCACCGATACCAAGAAGTGGAATAGATAAAGCTAAACGTTTTGTATAAGAAACTTGATCGATTTTGAACCAATCAGAAAGTGTATAACGAGCGCTTCTGAATGCAGTATCACCAGAAGTGATAGGACAAGCGATAACACCAATCATAGCTAAAATACCACCGACAGTGCCTAATGTACCAAAGGATACATCATAAACAACGCCACCAGGACCTGCACTAGCGATAGCAGCAGCTAATCCACCAGTTGTTTCATAGAAAGCGATACCAGCAGATGCCCAGATAAGAGCGATAATACCTTCAGCTACCATAGCACCATAGAAAACAACGCGACCATTTTTTTCTTCTTTCATGCAACGAGCCATGAGTGGAGATTGTGTAGCATGGAAACCAGATGTAGCACCGCAAGCAACAGTGATAAACATTAATGGCCAAATAGGTAAATCTTTTGGATGAAGATTTTGGAGTGTCATTTCTGGCATTTGCCAGCCACCGAGGATAATACCACTAGAAACACCAACTGCCATGATGATTAGGCAAGCACCAAAAAGTGGATAAATTTTACCAATGATTTTATCGATAGGTAATAAAGTAGCTAAGAAATAATAAATGAGTACAACTACTAACCAGAAAGTAACATCTAAAGAATCAGGAGTGAGTTTAGCAAGAAGTAATGCAGGACCTGTCATAAATACAGTACCTACTAAAACTAAAAGGATAACGGAGAAAATACGCATTACAGTTTTCATAGTATCGCCAAGATAGATACCTACGATTTCTGAAATACTTTCACCATTATGACGAAGGGAAATCATACCAGAGAGATAATCGTGAACGGCACCAGAGAAAATAGTCCCAATTACAATCCAAAAATAAACAACTGGGCCCCAGAGAGCACCTGCAATGGCACCAAAAATTGGACCAAGACCTGCAATGTTTAATAATTGAATCATAAAAACTTTCCATGTTGGAAGTGGTATGTAATCTACACCATCGTTATGAGTTATGGCAGGAGTAGGTTTTAGTGAAGGAGCAAAAACTTTTTCTACAAAACGACCATAAATCATGAAACCTACAATAAGAGCGATTAAACTAATAAAAAAAGTAATCATATAAGGATACACCTTCTTTAGGAAATTATAAAATTTTAAGATAGCTCCGGAACTATGCTTAATAAACTAAATAAAATTTAATACTTTGTTAAAAAAATAACTTGCATTCATTTATTAAAATATTAATATTATTTATTGTACAAATAAATTTATAATACTTTTGTGTAACTTTGTCAAGTATTTTTACAATTTTTTAAAAATTTAAATTAGAATTTAAAATTAAAACGAGTATTTCATTCAAATTTGAAAAAAATACTCGTTTTGTTAAAGCATTATTTATAAAGTTTTTACAGTATTTCTAAAATAGTTTCCTTGACTAATTTTTCAGGAACATCTTTTTTTATACATACTTTGCCGATATCTTCTAATAAAACCCAATTAACTTTACCGTTAACAGTTTTTTTGTCATGGAAAATATCTTGATAAATTTTTTGAGCATTACAATTTTTAGCTTTAAGTGGCAAGTTCATATTTGCAAGTAATTGACACATTTTATCAACTACATCTTGAGATATTAAGCCTAATTTAAAACTTAATTTACTAGCGCCAACCATGCCGATAGCTACTGCTTCTCCATGATTATAAACGGCATAATTAGTTTCTTTTTCAATAGCATGACCTAAAGTATGACCAAAGTTTAAGATGGCACGAAGACCAGCTTCACATTCATCTTTAGATACTACATCTGCTTTTATTTCACAAGAGCGTGCAATGATATGAATTAGAGCTTCTGGCTTCAATTGAAGAATTTCTTGTTGGTGCTCAGTTAAATAAGTATAAAAATCATGGTCATAGATAAAGCCATATTTAATGACTTCGCCTAAGCCTGTGGAAATCTCTCTAGTAGGTAAAGTTTTCATCATTTCTAAGTCCATGAAAACGGCTTGTGGTTGATAAAAAGCACCAATGAGATTTTTGCCTAGAGCATGATTTACAGCGACTTTGCCACCAACACTAGAGTCAACTTGTGCAAGTAGGCTAGTTGGCATTTGAATGAAAGGCACACCACGCATGAAGGTAGCGGCAATGAAACCAGCTAAATCACCAACAACGCCACCGCCTAGAGCAATGATAGGAGATTTGCGGTCAAGACCATGTTCAATTGCTTGTGTATACAGTGTTTCTGCAACGGATAAAGATTTAGATTGTTCACCAGCTGGAATGATGGCAATTTTGGCATTAAAACCAGCTTTAGTGAGTAAATCTTTGACGCTGTTTGCATATAATGGAGCAATATTTGTATCAGTGATGATTAAAGTTTTTTGAGAATATTTTTGTGCTTTAAAAAAATCAATGATAGTTGTTTCTAGATTATGACCAATATAGATATTATAAGATTTTTCATTGAGATTTACGGGAACAATGCGCATTATTTCACACCCTTTAAGTATTTCATAATGATTTCGACATTTTGCAGTGGTGTTGTATCATCTGTTTTTATGATTAAATCAGCTTTTTTGTAAAATGGAGCACGCTTAGCCATAAGTTCAATAATAGTTTTTAAACGTTCTTCATTGCTTTTTTTGGCAAGTAAAGGACGTTTATCATTTCCAGTGCGTTTTAAAATAGTATGTGGCATAGCTGTCAGCGCTATAACGATACCATTTTTGCGAAGCTCTTGCATATCAGTTTCTTTAGTAGCAACGCCACCGCCTGTAGAAATTACTTGATGACTTTTTTGTGCTAATTTTTGGATAGTAGCTGTTTCACGTTGGCGAAATATTGCTTCGCCTTCTTTAGCAAACATATCTTTTATTTTTGTTTTGTATTCTTGTTCGATAGCTGTATCTGTATCTACAAAACTATAACCTAAACGATAAGCTAATAATTTACCTGTAATAGATTTTCCACTGCCCATAAATCCTATAAGTACAATATTAGATTTCATTTTAATCCTATCCTTTTATTCTTTCGTTATAAGCTTGTAAATTTTGAAGGACATCAACCATGCAATCACTGCCGAATTTGTCAATCATAGCTTTAGTAATAGCAAGTGCAACCATAGCTTCGCCAACTACAGAAGCTGCTTGAACAGCACAAACATCACTGCGTTCTTTACAAGCTAAAACTTCTTGTTTACTTTCAATATCAATGGAATGAAGTGGTGTCATAAGTGTAGGAATAGGTTTCATACAAGCGCGAACAATAATAGGCTCGCCATTACTCATACCACCTTCGATACCACCTGCATGATTTGTTTTGCGATAAACTGTTTTATCTTCATTATAGAACATTTCATCATGTAATTGACTGCCTGGATGATTTGCATAATCAAAACCATCGCCGATTTCAACGCCTTTGATAGCTTGAATGGACATCATGGCTCCAGCAAGTTGCATGTCGAGGCGTTTATCCCATTGAATATGACTGCCTACGCCGATTGGCATATTTTGGACTACAACTTCAAAAGTTCCGCCTAAAGTATCACCTGCTTGACCAGCATCGCGAATTGCTTCGCGCATTTTAGTTTCTGCTTGAGCATCGTTGCAGTTTAAATCGCTATCATTAGGTTGTAAATTAGCATAATCAATATTATCTGTATTAGCTTTTACACCACCGATATTGATTACATGAGATACGATTTTTATACCACAAGCTTCTAAAAATTGACGAGCAACAGCTCCAGCAGCTACGCGTGCAGCTGTTTCCCTAGCACTAGAGCGTTCTAAAATATCGCGGATATCTTCACGATTATATTTTTTGATACCAACATAATCTGCATGACCTGGGCGAGCAGCTGTAACTTTAGTCCATGTAGGTGTACCCATCACAGACATGCGGTCAGTCCAGTTTTCCCAGTCTTTATTCACTACACGCAAAGTAATAGGGTCGCCCATTGTTTCGCCAAAACGTACACCAGATAAGATATCTACTTTATCTGTTTCTATAGACATACGACCACCACGACCATAGCCTTTTTGACGGCGTGCCATTTGTCTATTTATTTCATCAAGATTTATTTTAAGACCAGCGGGAATTCCTTCAACTAATGCTGTTAAGCATTGTCCATGAGATTCTCCAGCAGTTAAAAATCTAAACATTATGTTCAACCCCTTATATTTTTCATGTTTACAAGTTATCAATAGATATTATAACTAAAAATAGAAAATCATGCTAGAAAAATATTATTTTGTTGACAAAAATAAACAGGTCTTGACACTATTGCTAAAATTTGTGAAAATGAATGTATATTATGCCTTTTTGAGGTGAGTCTGATGTATGACAAAGTAAAAGTAACTTATTTATTAAATAGCGGTTTTATTTTAGAAATAGGCGATTGCGCAATAATTTTCGATTATTATCAAGATGAAAAAAATATAGTGGACAAAATTATTCAAAATAAAAAAGAAGTTTATTTTTTTGTATCGCATGTTCATTATGACCATTTTAATCCTAAAATAAGTGAGTTTAAAGATAAGGTAACAAAATATTTTATCAGCTATGATGTGGTAACTGATGTATTGCCTAAAGAAAAGACTATTATTTTAGATGAATACATGACTTATGATGATAAAAATATACATGTACGCTCATTTAGTTCTACTGATGAAGGAATTTCTTTTTTTGTAGAAAAAAATGATTGGAAGATTTTCCATGCAGGTGATTTTAATTGGTGGCATTGGAAAGGCGATACAAAAGAAAATAATGCATTTGCTAAAAATAGATTTGTAAAACAAATGATGCGTTTATCTGGTTTGAAAATGGATATAGCATTTTTCCCTGTAGATAGTAGATTAGAAGAATTTTTAGATTTAGGTGTAACCGAGTTTTGTAAAGTTACGGAAGTTAAAAATTTAATTACTATGCATAATGTAGGTAAAAAAGATTGGAGAATACCAGAAGATTTTCCTAATAAAGAGAAAATGAACTCTATTTGGTGCCCTAAAGTTCCTGGAGAGAGTCATTTTATCACTAAATAAAATAAGTATGATGGAGAATAGATGAGATGAAAAAATTTATATTTTTATGTTTATTGGCATCTGTATTTACTTTATCTTTATTTACAAGTAATGGTATTGCAGAGCAACAAATAAATTCTAATGAACAAATAGGAAAGGAAGTTCAATCAATGAGTAAAAATCGTATTGCAGTATTTGAAACAAATATGGGTACTTTTGAAATTGAATTATTCGAAGATAAAGCACCAATCACAACAGGTAATTTTATCGATTTAGCAGAACATAATTTTTATGATGGTTTAATTTTCCATCGTGTAATTGATGGTTTCATGATTCAAGGTGGAGACCCTAATGGCAATGGTACAGGTGGTCCTGGTTACACAATTAAAGATGAATTCCACAAAGATTTAAGACATGACGGCCCTGGCGTATTATCCATGGCAAATGCTGGCCCTAATACAGGTGGCTCACAGTTCTTCATCACTTTAGATAAAACTCCATGGCTTGATGGTCATCATGCTGTTTTTGGTAAAGTAATAAAAGGCATGGACGTAGTGGAAGCTATTGGTCATGTACAGACTGATTTCATGGATAAACCTATCGAAGATGTAGTTATTAATAAAATAGAAATCAAAGATGCTGAATAATGAATTGTTATACGTATATGGTACAATGCAGTGATGGTACTTTATATACAGGTTGGACAAATGATTTAAAAAAGCGTTTAGAAAAACACAATGCCGGCAAAGGTGCTCGCTATACACGTGGGCGTTTGCCGGTTAAATTAGTTTATTATGAAGTTTTTGCCACAAAAAGCGAAGCTATAAAGCGTGAAGCTCAAATAAAAAAATTATCACGTAGGCAAAAATTATTATTTATAATTAATCCCTAATGATTTAGTATGGATTTTATGATATACTAAAATAAGATTTGAATTAAAATTGAGCAAAAAGATTTTTCATTTAGGAGGATTATAATGGCAAAGTCTATTACTGAAGTTTTAGGTATAAAATATCCAATTATTCAAGGCGGTATGGCTTGGATTTCTGATGCAAAACTTGCAGCAGCTGTTTCTAATGCTGGTGGTGCAGGTATTATTTCTTGTGGTGGTAGAACTACAGAATATGTTCGCGAAGAAATCCGCAAAGCAAAACAATTAACAGATAAACCATTTGGTGTAAATGTAATGCTCATGGCACCAAATAAAGATGAAATCGTAGATGTTATCTGCGAAGAAAAACCTGCTTTTGTTACTTTAGGTGCAGGAAATCCAGTTCCATATTTTGCAAAATTAAAAGAAGCAGGTATAAAAGTAATTCCTGTAATTCCAAATGTAAAACTTGCAAAACGTGTAGCAGCTGCTGGTGCTGATGCTATGGTAGCAGAAGGTATGGAAGCTGGCGGTCATATTGGCGTATTAACTACAATGGCTCTTATGACACAAGTAATTCCAGAGATAAAAGATATTCCAGTTGTTATGGCTGGTGGCTTCGGCGATGGTCGTGGTTTAGCAGCAGCTATGCTCATGGGTGCTGGCGGTGTACAGATGGGTACTCGTTTCTTAGTAGCAGAAGAATGTTCTGTTCATGAAAATATGAAACAAAAATTAATTGAAGCTGTAGATACAGATACTATTGTTACAGGTCTTACTCTTGGTGGTGCTGTACGTGGTATTAAAAATAAATTCTCTACAGAATTTGTACAAAAAGAAAATGAAGGTAAAACTTCTAAAGAAGAACTTATTCGCATGGCAACAGGTACAAATAAATTAGCAGCTGTTGAAGGTGATGTAGTAAATGGTATGATGCAGGCTGGTCAATCTTTGACTGTTTTACAAAAAGTAGAACCTGTAGCTACAATTATTGAAGATATCATGAAACAAGCTCGCGAAACATTATCTGCTGCAGCAACTATTAAACTTTGATATAAATTAATTTAGTGGCGAGTATATCAAGGATTTTATCCTTGGTAGTATCGCCACATTTTATATAATTTTGTATATATATTGGTGATGATTGAGGAAAAATAAAATCTTAAAGGAGTTTTTATTTTGAAAAAATTATTATTAGTGGTTTTGAGTTTGATGACAATGATGGTGTTTACAGCTTGTGGTAGTGAAAAAACAAGTACAAGTCAAGAGGATAAAGCAAATTCAGAGGATAAAATAAAAATTGTTACATCTTTTTATCCAATTTATATAGAAACTTTGAATGTTACAAAAGGAATTGATGGGGTAGTTGTAGAAAATATGACTAAACCACAAACAGGTTGTTTACATGATTATCAAATGACGCCAGCTGATATGAAAAAGTTAGAAAATGCAGATGTTTTCATAGCTAATGGAGCTGGTATGGAATCTTTTTTACAAGATGTAATTGATAATCAGAAGAATTTAAAAGTTGTTGAAGCTGCTAAAGGCATCGAATTATTAGCAGATGAACATGGAGAAAATCCACATGTATGGGTTAGTGTATCTAATTGCATGACACAAGTACAGACAATTGCTGATGAATTGAGTAAATTAGATCCTGAACATGCAGATGCTTATCAAAAAAATGCCAAAGAATATATTGCTAAATTGGAAGATTTAAAACAAGATATGCACAATCAGATTGATAATTTACCACATAAAGATATTGTTACATTCCATGAAGCATTTCCTTATTTTGCTAAAGAATTTAATTTAAATATTGTTGGTGTAATTGAACGTGAACCAGGAACAGCGCCAACACCTAGTGAATTAGATGAAATTATTGCACAAGTAAATGATTTACAGGCAAAGGTTTTATTTGCAGAACCACAATATTCATCAACAGCAGCCAAAACGATTGCCAATGAAACAGGAGCTAAAGTTTATACCTTAGATCCTGTAGTAACAGGAGAAAATGATCTTGATGCTTATATCAAGGCTATGAAACAAAATGCACTTACATTACAAGAGGCATTAAAATAAAATAAAGGGTGAAGTATGAATGATAAAGGGTACAGGTGTTGATATCATAGAAATATCAAGAATAGAAAAATCCTTAACCAATAAAAAATTTATCGAGCGCATTTTTACAAAAAAAGAACAGGAATATTGTAATTCTAGAAAACAAATGGCAGTTTCTTCTTATGCAGCTAGATTTGCAGCTAAAGAAGCTGTAGTAAAAGCGTTGGGTACAGGTATATCTGGTGGAGGATTGTGGACTGATATTGAGATATTACCAGATGATGATGGAGCACCACATGTAAAACTTTATGGATATTTTGCATATATAGCTACAAAAAGAAAGATATATAATATTTTTATCTCCTTGAGTCATTGCAAAGAATATGCGGTAGCTCAAGCTATTTTGGAGGGATAATGATAATATGAAAATTGCATCTGCTGAACAAATGAGACAAATTGATAATGAAGCGATTAATCATTTTGGCATACCAGAAATAGCTTTAATGGAAAATGCAGGGCATGAAATAGCAAAAGAAGCTATGAATTTATGCAAAGATATAGCTGTAGCTAGACAGAGTTATTGTATTTTAGCTGGTTGTGGTAATAATGGCGGAGATGGCTTTGTAGCAGCTAGACATTTAATGAATAATGGTGCAAAAGTTAAGATTTTTATTTTAGGAAATACAGAACATTTTACACCATCTGCTAAAATTAATTACAATGTTTTAGTGAATATGAAAGCTGAAATATACCATATTGTTTCTGAACGTGATTGGAATCGTTTGCAAATATCAATAACTTTTTCTGATTGCATTATTGATGCTTTGCTAGGTACAGGTATTCATGGACAATTACGAGAAAACATTAAAAAATGTATCCAAATAGTAAATACTTCGAATAGACCTGTTTTATCAGTAGATATGCCAAGTGGTGTTAATGCTAATACAGGAGTAGTGGAAAGTGATGCTATTTTTGCCACTACTACAATTACTTTTGGTTTACCAAAGATTGGTTTGATTATGTATCCTGGTTGCAAACATACAGGTAATATAATCGTAAAAACTATTGGTATACCAAATGATTTATTGACTAAAGAAGATATAAAACAAGAAGCTATAGATGAAGCTTTTGTAAAAGCACATTTAGCTTCAAGAGCAGATGATGTATATAAAGGTTCTTGTGGAAAAGTTTTAACTTTAGCAGGTTCAACAGGTTATACAGGCGCTGCTTGTTTATCTAGCCAAGCTGTATTAAAAATAGGTGCTGGCATATCTACACTTATTTCTGCTGAAAGTTTATATGATATTTTATCCATGAAAAATACAGAAGTAATGGTAAAACCATTGCCAGAAATATTGCCTGGTGTATTAGGCGATAGTGCTATGGAAAATATAAAAGATATAGCTAAAGATTTTGATGTAGTTTTAATGGGACCTGGACTTGGTAGAAATGATGAAACATGTCAAATGGTAAGAAAATTAGCTATTGATTTAGATAAACCTTTAGTATTAGATGCTGATGCTATTTTTGCTTTTAGCCAAGCACCTGATGAATTAAAGAAAATAAAACAAATGCCAATACTCACACCTCATTTGGGTGAAATGGCAAACCTATTGCATATCACTATTTCAGATTTAAAAGATAATCTTTGGGAAATAGCTAGAAAAGCAGCAGAATATTTTAATGCAATATTTGTGTTGAAAAGTGAAAAAACACTTGTTGTTTATCCAGACGGAAATATATTTGTAACTACAGTTGGCAATGCAGGTATGGCAACAGCTGGTAGTGGTGATGTTTTAGCTGGTACAATAGCGGGTATTGTAGCTGAAAAATTAGTTGGAAAAATGTCAGCTCCAGTAGGCGTTTATTTACATGGACTTGCTGGTGATTTAGCTGGAGAAAATGGACAGGCTGGTTTAATAGCAGGAGATATTTTATTAAATCTGTCTAAAGCTCGTAAACAAATAGACAATAAATAAGGTATTAATTGAGATAATATTTGTAATAAAGGGCAATAGTTCACTATTTTGGACATATAGTAAAATTTATTGCCCTGATAACAAAACTTTAGCTTAATTTTGTAAAACTATTTTGCAAACAAATAGTAAAAAAGATGTATGCTTATTAAAAATATGTTATAATGAGCTTAGTTGATAGGAAAATATAGGATTTTTAAATAAGCAAGAAGCTTAAGTCAAGACAGTTTGTTATACTAGAAGTAATTTTTATAAAAATCAATGATATTAGCAATTTCTTAATATGTTGGAGGAAACATATTAAATATAAATGGCTACAAAGTCGCGTTAGTCATATTTTATTTAGAAAAGGAGTTGAAAGCCTGAGGCAAGAGCGCAATTTATTATTTAATAAATTTCTTGTAATGGTGTATCCGCTGAGAAGAAATGAGATTGTAAAGCGTGGCGATATATATTATGCTAATTTAAGCCCAGTAATTGGCTCAGAGCAAGGTGGACTACGACCAGTACTCATTGTACAAAATGATATTGGTAATAAATATAGTCCAACTATTATAGTAGCTGCAATTACTGCCAAATTAGGTAAGACACATATGCCTACACATGTTGATTTGCCTGCAAAATACTGCAACTTAGAACGAGATTCTATGGTATTGTTAGAACAATTACGTACTATTGATAAATCTCGATTGAGTAAGAAAGTTACCACGCTGGATAAAAATTTTATGCAGGAAGTAAACAAGGCATTAATGATTAGTTTAGGGCTAGTTAAGTTCTAAAATAAATTGATTAAAAAAGTAAAACGAATTGTCTATACATAAAAAATTTTATATAATAGTTGATGTATGCGGAGTGCTCCTGATGATTTTAAGGAGCACTTTTGCTATATAACTTAATATCAAATTAAATTGGTGAAAGGTTGATAGAATGAAAAAGATTGTTGCCTTATTGATGATTTTGTGCAGTTTATTTTTATGGGGTTGTGGAAAAGATAATACTATACAGTCAGCAGATAAAGACGAAGCTTTAAAAATAGAGATGTTAGATATCGGTCAAGGTGATGCAACGCTTATACAAACAAAAGAACAAACTATCATGATTGATACAGGCGATATTGATGAGCGTGATAATTTAGTTAAATTATTGAAGGAAAGAAATATTACAACTATTGATAAATTAATCATAACTCATCCGCATGCAGACCATTTGGGTGGAGCTTATGCAGTATTTAAGAATTTTGAAGTCAAAGAAGTTTATGATAATGGAGACCCTACAACAACACAAACTTATAAGACTTATTTAAAAAATATAAAAGAGAAAAAAATAAAATATCAACAATTATCAGCAAATGATGAATTAGATTTTGGCAGTGGTGTAAAATTCAAAGTTTTTAGCCCTACAAAACAGATGTTAAAATCTGGAGATGATTTAAATAATAATTCTTTAGTTGGTCAATTAAAATACAATGATTTTACAATGATGTTCACAGGAGATGCTGAAAAAGAAGCTGAAGAAAATATGGTGAAAACATATGGTAGTGAGCTCGCTTCATTAGTATTAAAATCTCCTCATCATGGCAGTAGAACATCTTCAAGTGAAGCTTTTCTAAAACAAGTAGATGCTAAAACTGTATTGATTTCTTTAGGTGCTGGTAATGAATATGGACATCCGCATAAAAAAACTATGGAACGTTATAAAAAATTAGGTATGAAAGTATATGAAACAGATAAAAATGGTTCTATTACTATAACAAGTGATGGTAGTAAAGATTATAAAATTACTACAGAAAAATAAAATATAAATAAAATCGAGGCAAAGATATGATAAGTGCTGTTATTGATAGATTTGAAGAAGATAAAGTTGTATTATTAGTAGGAGAAGATGAACAAAAAGTTGTTTTTCCTAAGAATTTATTAGATGAAAATTTAAAGGAGGGAGATTATTTATCTATAGATATTAAATATGATGAAGTAGCTACAAAAAAAGCTGTAGCAGAAATAGAAGATTTATTAAAGTCCTTAAAAAATGATAATAAATAAATTAAAGAGGTAGTAAGAGTGTATAATTTATTAAAAAAGGTAATTTTATGTTCAGTTGTTTTGTTGCTCATGGTCATACCAAATATTTCTTTGGCTAAAAGTAGTGTAAATGTAGAAAAAATTTCTCATAATCTTATGACTTCAGAGCAAGGAGATACGTATCTTCATATAGAAATAAATACTAATAGAGAAGTAAAAAACTTTTCTATTCAGGAAAATCCTAATAATAAATATCAGTTGATTTTTAATATAGAAGATGCTCAAATAAGTAATATATCAAGACAAGAAAAATTAGATGGAAATATCGCTAAAAAAGTATTTCTACAAGAAAAAAAGGATACAGTTCAAGGAAAAATATATTTACAAGAAGAAGTAAATAATAATTATAAAATATATAGTTTAGGCAAAAAAGGTATAGCAATCGATATTTTTAATAGTATAGTAAATACTCCTGTAGTTAGTGATGTAGCTTTGAGTAATGTAAAAAATAAAATAATCACTATTGACCCAGGTCATGGCGGTTCTGATTCTGGAGCTGTAGGACATAATGGATATACAGAAAAAGAGGGAGCTTTTGCTATATCTCAAAAAGTATCTTCTATTTTAAATCAATCAGGAGCTAAAGTGGTTATGACTAGAGATAGTGATGTCGATGTTTATGGTCCAAATGCTTCTGCAAGAAATGAATTACAAGCACGTGTTGATGTAGGAAATAATGCAAATTCAGATATATTTGTTAGTATTCATTGCAATGCTTTTGTAAATCCTGCTGCAAATGGCACACAGACATTTTATTATGGTTCTAGCTATCAAGGACAAAGATTAGCACAAAGTATTCAAGAAAAAATGATTGAAGCTAATGGCTTGCGTGATAGAGGCATTTCCACTTGTAATTTTTATGTAGTAAAACATTCTTATATGCCAGCTGTACTCATTGAAACAGCTTTTATCACTAATTATGATGAAGAAGCTTTATTAAGTGATGATGAATGGCAAACAACAATGGCAAAAGCTATAGCAGAAGGTATTAACGAATATTTTAGTAATTAATTAATATAATTTGAGAGGCGAAAAAATAATGAGAGTAAAAATAAAATCTATAAAAGGTTTATTAGCAGTTTTAGCAATATCTATTTTAACAATTACTTCTGGTTGTACAGAACAAGGTACGAATTTAGAAAAAAGTTCTTCTAGCTCTGTACAGGAAAATGTAAATAAAGAAGTAAGTTCTTCTAGCACTAGTGCAAGTGATATGGAACAAACAAACGAAAAGAAAGTATCTGGTGTTACAATTTATTTCCCTGATGCTAATGGTGAAAAATTAATTCCAACACAAAGACAGATAAATTTAAATCGTGAAGATAAATATAAAGCTGTTGTACAAGCATTAATAGATGGACCTATTTCTGATAAAGAAGGTATCTATATCATGCCAAAAGATACACAAGTTTTATCAGTTAAAGTAAATAATAATATTGCCACTGTTGATTTTAATAAAGCATTTAAAACAAATTTCACAGGTGGTTCTACTGGGGAATTGATGTTGATTGGCTCTATTGTAAATTCTTTAACAGAATTCAAAGATATAAAAGCAGTTCGCTTTACTGTTGAAGGAAAAGTATTAGAAGCATTAGATAATCATTTAGATTTAACAGTACCTCAAGAACGCATGGGAGATTTGTTATAAAAAATAAAACATAAGAAGGTGTTTTTTTCATGTTAAAAACGTTAGAAAATGATATTTTACGCCTCACTGTAGATACTCATGGTGCTGAAATTCATAGCCTTGTAGCTAAAGATACAGGTATTGAATATATTTGGCAGGCTGACCCTAATTACTGGCAAAGACATGCGCCAATCTTATTTCCTATTGTTGGTAAATTAAAAAATGGTCAATATGAATATGATGGAACTGTTTATCGTATGCCAGGTCATGGTTTTGCTCGTGATAAAGAATTTGAGTTTAGCGGACAAACAGAAAATTCTTTGGAATACACATTGACTTATGATGAAGATACATTGAGAATGTATCCATTTAAGTTTAAATTAACAGTTACCTATACTATTAATTTTGCAGAAGTAAAAGTTTCATGGAAAGTAGAAAATCTTGATACAAAAGAAGATATGTATTTTTCCATTGGTGCTCACCCTGCATTTAATTGTCCAATTGGCGTTGAAGGCTCTTTTGATGAACATGAACTCGAGTTTGAACAGACAGAAGCTAATCCATTGACTTCTTATCATGTAAATTCTGCAGGAGTATTTGATGGCGGAGTAGCTCCAGTAAAACTTGTTTATGGTAAAGTATTGCGCTTAAACCATGATTTATTTATTGAGGATGCTCTAGTATTTAAAAAATTATTTTCTGAAGAAGTGAAATTAACTAATACAGCAAATAATCATTTTGTAAAAGTTAATTTCAAAGGTTTTCCATATCTCGGCATTTGGACAAAACCAGTGAAAGCACCATTTTTATGCATTGAACCATGGTATGGTTTAGCTGATAGCACTCAAAAAACAGATTTTTCCAATAAAAAAGGTATATTGCATTTAGCACCAAGTAAGCAATTTGATGCTTCTTATACAATTACTATTGGGTAGTCTATAAATTAAATAAATAAAAAAGGAGCTTGGATAAGAAGATATATGACGCTTTTAGATGAAGTTTTACAGGCAAATCAAGCTTATCTTGAACATACACAAGAAGTGAATACTTGGAGTAAATATCCACAAAAACATCTAGCTATTGTTAGTTGTATGGATACGCGTTTGGTTGAATTATTAGAGCCAGCACTTGGTATTCGTCGCGGTGAAGTCAAAATGATAAAAACGGCAGGCAATACAATAACTAGTAAATTTGATGATGTAATTCGCAGTTTGTTAGTTTGTATTTATCAATTTGATATCAAGGAAATTATGGTTATTGGTCATTATGGTTGTGGTATGGCAACAGCTACTTCAAAAGAATTGATTGATACTATGATAAAACGTGGTATTGATGGAAAAGCTATTGATAAAATAAAAGATGAATTATCCCAATGGATTGATACATTTCACAATCCTAAGGATAATGTGGAAAAAAGCGTAGCAAGTATACATGAAAATCCATTAATTCCTAATGATATCCCCGTACATGGTTTAATCATTAATCCAGATACAGGAAAAGTTGATGTGGTAGTAAATGGTTATTAAGGATAGATAAATAAAACAGAGTATAGCTTATCGAAAGAAAAGTTATACTCTGTTTTTATTTTGTGATAGTCTTAAATATTTATGATATAATTAATAATAATTTGTGGATATTAATAGTTAATGGAGGTTTTTTTATGAATAATATAATCAAAATATGTATAATTTTTACGTTACTTAGTTTCTTGCCATCGATATCTACAGCTCAAGTGTCTAGTGAATATATGGGAGATAAAAAACAAACATATAGTTTAGCTTATCCAGTAGTAGATATAGAGGATAAAAAGATTGAAGACAAAATAAATGAAGATATTGAAGCACAGCTTGAAGATTTAAAAGAAAAGATAGAAAAACATGTATATAGCAAAGTTGATATGACTTATTATGAAAAATATGAAGATGATAATATTATTTCTTTGATGTTTTATGTGAATAAGAAAAAGAAATTCTCTAATAGTATGGAATTAGAAGGTTATACTATCACATATGATAAACATACTGGCGAACGTGTACCTATGAGTAGATATCTAAATATCAATTTAGAACAATTGCAAGATGCTTTGAATAACAGCCAAGCTTATGCCGTTGATGGTTTGGATAATGGTGTTAATTTATCAAAAAGAATACCATATGTAAGTCATAATTATTTTATTTGTCATGATGGTTCAATAGGTTTATTGTATCAAGCTGGCGATTTGATGGAAGTGGAAGCTGGTGCTTGTAAGATTGTAGTATCACCAGAAACTATTGCCAAAGTAAATGAACTAAATAAAGCTAATGAATAAAAATAAAATATAAAGTGGGTGATAGTGTCATGGAAGATTATGGATTATTAGCCATTTTAGTTTTTTTAATATTTTTGTTGACAGTAGGTTTAATAATAACAAAAAAAGTAGAATTTGTACGTGCTTTGCCAGCTTTTGGTATAGTTACAGCGATATTAGCTGGCACTCCCATAACAGGCAGTGAATATAGCATTGCTGATTATGTTATTGTAAAAGGAGCTACGACTTTAGCTGAGCCGATGTTTATTTATATTTTAAGTGTGATGCTAGCAATATTTATTGTAGAATTTAAATTAGATGAGAGTATAAATCATTTATGTTTAAAGTATTTGCAAAATAATTTAAAAGGTATCTTATGGGTAGTAGCTATTTTGACAATAATCGTTTCTAGTATAATAACAAATTTTAGTTCGATAATTTTGATTGCTATTATATTTATGCCTATTTTGTTAAAAATAGGATTTAATAAGCAAGGTTCAGTCGTGTTGTTATTATTATCTAGTGCGATAGGTAGTTGTTTAAATCATGGATATCATATTTTGTACGCTAATTTATTGTCATGGAATATTGATAAAGTAAAAGATTTTTATTATATCATGGCAATTGTTGGCGTTATAGCTTTAGTTTTTTATATTTTATTGAACAGTAAATATGTTAAAGATATTGAAAGCATAGATTATGAGCAGAAAAATATAAAAGTAAATTGGCAGGGATTATGTACTATTTTCATACCATTTATAGCTGTTTTTGGCTTTAAATTAAATATTGAAACAGGTTTAATTTTAGCCTTATCTTATGGCTTTTTAGCTATGGGTTCCAAACAGCCATTTATGGATATGTTGGAATTATTGAAGGTTAGTATTTATAAATCTACGAGAGTTATTATTTTATTATCAAGTGTGGGGATTTTCATGCATGCTGTGAAGACTCCAGAAGTTGTAGATTTGATGGCACCATTATTATTGCATTTAATGCCAAAATCGCCAACGCAATGTCTATTATTTTTCACGATATTATCACCACTTGTTTTATACAAAGGGCCTTTCAACTTACAAGGTATGGGGGCAGGTTTAAGTGCTGTGATAATATCTTCGACATCTATGAATCCTATGGTATTAGGTATGGCACTATTATCGTTGAATAATTTGAGAAAAATGATGGACCCTTTAGATGTGCAAAATATAGCTTTGATGCAATATGTAGATGTGGATACTAATTTAGTTATCAAGAAAATTTTGCCTTATGCTTTGAGTATAAATTATATTATGTTGTTTTATGCCTTAGTAGCTGTTGTATAAAAATAATAAAAAATGCCTTCTTAAAGTTTTTAGCTTTAGAAGGCATTTTTATTTTAAGCGTCTTTTAAGAAAGCGCTATATCCTTTTTTTGTTTCATAAACATCGATTTTGCTAGTGATTTCCCATGGGGAGTGCATATTCAATACAGCAACACCGCTATCTATTACTTGCATACCATATAGAGCCATGATATAAGCGATTGTTCCGCCACCGCCTAAGTCTACACGACCAAGTTCAGAAAATTGAATAGCTACATTATTTTTTTCCATGATAGCACGGATATTGCCGAGATATTCAGCATTAGCATCATTAGAGCCAGATTTTCCACGAGCTCCTGTGAATTTATTAAATGCCATGCCATGACCAAGGTAAGCGATATTTTTCATATCAAAAGAACCTTTATACAAAGCATCATATGCAGAAGTTACATCAGAAGATAACATTTTGCAATTAGCGAGACAACGTCTTAATGTTAAATCGCTATATTGACCGAGTAAATTTAAAACTTCAGCTACAGCGTTTTCAAAGAAGCGAGATTGCATACCAGTAGCACCTACAGAACCGATTTCTTCTTTATCTACGAGAAGACAGCAAGATGTGCGAGTTATATTTTTAGTTTCAAGCATAGCTACTAAAGAAGTATAAGCGCAAACTCTATCATCTTGACCATAAGAGATGATCATACTACGGTCAAAACCAGCTTCTCTAGCACGACCAGCAGGAACTACTTCAAGTTCAGCAGAGAGGAAATCTTCTTCTTCGATACCATATTTTTTGCCAACTATTTTTAAAACATTTGCTTTTACAGCATCTTTTTCAGCGCCATCAAGAGGAATAGAGCCAACTAAGATATCGAGGTTTTCACCTTCAATGACTTTAGCTGCATTTTTTTGCATTTGTTCTTGTGCTAAATGAATTAATAAATCTGTTACGCAAAATACAGGGTCATTATCATCTTCACCGATATTAATATCAACAATAGTTCCATCTTTTTTGGCTACAACGCCATGGATAGCAAGTGGAACAGTAACCCATTGATATTTTTTGATACCACCATAATAATGTGTATCCATATAAGCAAGTCCACCATCTTCATAAAGTGGATTTTGTTTGATATCAAGGCGAGGACTATCGATATGAGCACCTAGAATATTCATACCATTTTCCATAGGTTCAGAACCGATATTGAATAACACAACAGATTTATTCATACATACGGAATAAACTTTATCACCAGCTTGAAGTGTTTCTTTATTAGTGATGATATCTTTTAAATCTCTATAACCAGCTCTTTGAGCTTGGAATATGATTTCTTTTACACATTCACGTTCTGTTTTGCATTTACTTAAAAAATGACGATAATTTAAGCAGAGTTTCTCTAATGCTTTTTTTTCAGAAGCGGAATAATTATTCCAAATATCTTTTTTAACATTTTTTAATGCTTTTTTATCTTTTTTTTCTTTAGCCATATATAAACACCTCTTAAATGATAATTATTATATGCATAACAATTTTATTATAGCAAAGATTAAAATAAAATTTAATTATTAATTGAGATTTTTTATAAAGATACAAAAAAAGGCTAGAATTTTCTAGCCTTTATTTTATTTCAGTGATAAATTCCCAGTCTTTGATATCTGTTATACCAAGACCATTGTTTTCATTTAAAATGATATGATTTTGTTTATAGAATATACCACCAACTATAGGGTCTGTGGCAAGTAAATCAGCTGCATCTAAATCTGCTTTAGTAATGATGGATTTACCACCAGCTAAACTAGCAGATGCTGTAATGCCTACTTTGGACTCGAGCATACAACCCATCATACATTCAACGCCACAAATTTTTGCCATGTCAGCGATTTTTAAAGCATTGTGAATACCGCCAGCTTTCATGAGTTTGATATTGATTAAATCGCAAGCTCTTTTAGCGAGAAGTTCAAATACTTCATATGTGCCAAAAGCTGATTCATCAGCCATGATAGGAGTATCTACATTATCTGTTACAAATTTTAGACCAACAGTATCATGAGCGATTACAGGTTGTTCAATGAGTTCAATATTTAAATTTTTATCTTCAAATTGGCGAATTAGGCGAACAGCTTCTTTAGGTTTCCAACCTTGATTGGCATCTAGGCGAATGTTTATTTCATTGCCTACAGCATTTCTAATGGCAATAATGCGTTTAAAATCCAAAGCTGAGTCGTTGCCAACTTTGATTTTTAAATCAGTATAACCATTATTTACAGCTTCAAGCGCATCTTGAGCCATGATTTCAGGTTCGCGTAAGCTAATTGTTAAATCAGATTTTATATCTGTGCGATAGCCACCTAATAATTTATATAATGGCAAATTGCACATTTGAGCGAATAAATCATAAATAGCGATATCTATAGCAGCTTTAGCAGAAGAATTATGAAGCATTGCTTTATCAATTTGATTGCAGATAGTTTCTAATTCGCAAATATCTAAGCCAATTAATTTAGGTGCAATGATATCATGAATGGCAGAGACTACAGACGCTTGACTATCTCCTGTGATGACAGTAGTTGGCGGAGCATTGCCAAAACCTATATTGCCTGTATCAGTGATTATTTTTATGATGATATCTTCGGCAAAGTCAACACGGCGCAGGGCTGTTATAAAAGGTTTTTTTAAGGGAATTTTGACTTTACCGATTTGAATTTTTATGATTTTCATAATGAATAAGACCTCAAAATATGATTATTTTTCAAATAGCACATCAATAGCAGTCATTGCCATAGCTTTAGCACCGATTAATGCTTGTTTTTTCGCATATTCAGAACCACTGGCATTAGCAAATTCTAAAGTGTGAACAAATAAATTATTGCCAATGCAAATAGTAGGTTGACAAGTTCTAGTAACATGACTGACATTGCCTACATCAGTAGAACCATCAGCAAAATCATCAGGAAGTAGAGTATATTTTTCGCCAAGTAGAGAGAAATTTTCTTGATAATATTGATTTAATAGTTTATCACTGCGCAAGTTTTTATAAAGTGGCTCATAGTGATACATTTTTAACTGTGTTTGATGTTTTAGCGCTATTTTTTGTGCTAATTTTTTGATTTGTGGAAGCATGACTTTTTCTAAATAATCTGTATCAAGACTGCGAATAGTAGCTCTTAGTGTAGCTTTAGCTGGAATGATATTAGGAGCTATGCCACCATCTGTGATAATTGTGCCAATGATATTAGGTTTAGTAAAGCTTTGCTTAAGCTTTTTAAATTCTTGATAAAAATCTACAAGTGCATCTAAAGCATTGATACCGTGATATACAGGGTCAGCTACATGAGCTTCTTTGCCTAGAAATGTTATTTCTAAAGGGTGAGTGGCAAAAGATGTGCCACCGATAGTTGTTTTATCATCAGGGTGAATGATTAAACATGCTTGTAAATCATCAAAATAACCATTATCGGCAATATTTAATTTAGCGCCAATAGTTTCTTCAGCAGGACAGCCAAAGATTACTGTTTGGGCAATTTTATCTGTTACAGCATTGAAAGCTAATCCAGCCCCTAGACTCATCAAAGAAATGAGATTATGACCACAGCCATGACCGATATCAGGAAGGGCATCATATTCAGCTAAAAAGCCGATTTTTTTATCTCCATTTCCTTTAGTAGCAATAAAAGCAGTAGAAAATGTGTCTTTGAGAATAGGCGTGAATATAAATTGAAATTCTTCTAAAAGTTTTTTGAGATAATTTACCGCTTTTATTTCTTGCATACTGATTTCAGGATGTTGATGAAGATAATCAGCGAGTTTGGATAAGACGGGTTCGAGTTTATCAATTTCTTGACAGACTAATTGTTTTAAATCTTGTTTGTACATAAATAAAATCTTTCTAAAAATAAAATTAATTGATGAAATTAATAGAATTAACGTAATTTGCAGTGCGCTTCACTGATAAAGAAATTAATATTATCCTCAGTAATATTAATAGTAGCATTTACACCTAATGGCAAAAATGCATTTGTGCGTTCATGTCCTGCTGGGAAATTATAAATTGTAGGAACTTTGGCTAAATTAGCATACTGCTGTAAAACTTCTTTAACAGTAAATTCATAAGGTTCTTGTTTATTTGGTTGGCAATGAGAAAAATTGCCGAAGATTAAACCTTTGATGTCTTTTAGTAAACCGTTTTGCCAAAGCTGACGAAGCATGCGGTCGATAGCATAAGCATCTTCACCGATATCTTCTAAGAATAAAATACTATTTTCCCCTTTTAATTCATAAGGAGTACCGCAAAGAGAAGTGATAACGCTTAGATTGCCACCAATTAACTTACCAAATGCTCTACCTGGATAAAATGATTCTAAATCATGTTTTTTAGGTAGTGGAAAAGCACCGAGTGGAACAGACATGCGAAGACCACGACAAAAAGAAGAAATCGTATATTGCGTAGGTTTTCGTGATAAAGTTTTGAGCATAGGTCCATGAATAGTAACAAGTCGGCTATTTTGTCCAATGGCAGTATGAAGAGCTGTAACATCGCTAAAACCTATTAATAATTTTGGGTGTTTGCGGATTAAATCATAATCTAATAAATCAAGAATACGTGTACAACCATAACCACCACCAAAACATAAGATAGCATCAACTTCATCATCAGCAAAAAATTTATTGAGTTCACTTGCTCGCAATTTATCAGAACCTGCGAGATAACCTTCATTTGTTTTTAAAGTTTTGGAGATTTTTGTTTTATAACCCCATTGATGTAAAAGTTCAATGCCAGGAGTATAATCAAAATCTGCACAAGCAGTAGCTGGCGCTATGATGCCAATACAACTACCAATGCCAAGAATTTTGCCTTTGTGGCGAGTCTTCATCATAAAGGAAGCCTCCTTTATTCATAAATATTATTAATAAATCTAATTATTAGAATAGCATTTGAATAAGTATGAGTCAATTAAATGTTTTGACTTTATTGAAAATATAAAAGAAAAAACCATTATATTTAAACATATAATGGTTTTACTTATAAGATTTATTTTTCAGAGGATTTTTCAGGTGAATTTTCGATATATGCTTCTTTAAAATCGATAGTGCCTAATATTGACCAGTGATAATTTTTTACATAAGGTTGAGCTATATAAGGTTGAGTAGTGTAATAAATCGGTAAGACAACAGCATCGTTCATTAAGATTTTTTCAGCTTCATGCATTGCTTGCATGCGAATTTCTTGATTATTTGTATTTTGAGCTTTACGAACTAAATCATTATAGAGTGGATTGTGATATTGACCATCGTTATTTTCATCAAGATATACGTCCATAAAAGTCATTGGGTCAGCATAATCTCCAATCCATGAAGCACGAGCTACTTGGAAATTTCCTGTATTTCTAGCGTCTAAATACACTTTTGATTCTTGATTTAAAAGTTCTACATTGACGTTTAAATTTTCTTTCCACATAGCTTGGATTACTTCGGCTACAGCTTTATGCATTTCATTTGTATTATATAAAATAGTTATAGGCGGAAGACCTTCGCCATTTGGATATCCAGCTTCACTGAGTAATTCTCTTGCTTTTTGTGGATTGTATTCTACGAGATTGCCACCTTCACGGCGAAAATCTTGTTTAGTTATAGGATTAGTAAGCCCAGGAGGAACCCAAGCATAAGCTGGTTCTTTGCCACCTTTAATTACATTATTGACAAGTTTTTCTCTATCCACAGCCATAGAAAAAGCTTTACGCACTAGAGGATTATCAAAAGGAGCTTTTTGTGTATTGAAACTATAATAATAAGAGCCTAAATAAGGACTCATCTTGAATAAGCCTTCTTTAGTCAAGCGTTCTTGTTCAGAGATTGGCGGTTCTACAGTGATATTAGCTTGACCACTTTCTACCATAGAAACACGAGTGGATTGAGATTCACTGATAGGCCATTGCATATTTTCAAGTTTAACTTTATCCTTATCCCAATATTTATCATTTTTGACAAATTGTAATTGATTAGAATGTATCCAATGAGTTAAAACGAAAGGGCCATTAGAAACAATTTTATCATTAGCTGCCCAGATTTCAGGGTCTTTTTCAACAACATGACGTGGTACAGGATAATAAGCATGAAAGGCAGTTAAATTTAAAAAATATGTGATAGGTGCTTTTAATTTTACATATAGAGTTTTATCATCTAAAGCTTTTACCCCTACTTGGTCAGCAGATACTTCTTGTTTGAAAAAGGCTTCACCATTATTTAATGGATACATCATATAAGCATTTTCAGAAGCTGTTTGAGGGTCAAGTACACGTTTCCATGCATATTCAAAATCATGAGCAGTAAGAGGTGTACCATCATTCCAGAGAAGATTATCACGCAAATGGAATGTGTATTCTGTGCCGTCTGGAGAAATATCCCAACTTTTAGCTGCTGCTGGTTGAGGTTGTTCATGTTCATCTAAACGAGTCAAACCTTCAAATAAAGCAAGTTCTACATTTGATTCAGCAAGAGCTGTACTTTTAGCAGGGTCTAAAGTAGATGGTTCACTTTCTAAAGCATAGCGAACAGTATCATCAGTCATAGCTTCATCACTACAACCACTGATGAGGAAACTATATACTATGAATATAGAAATTAAAATTAATTTAGGTGAAATAATTTTAAACATATAATCAGTCCTTTAATGATTAGATAATCAAATTTATTTTTGTGCTAGATAATTATAAATATATTGCCCTAATTTTCCCATTTCACGACCACCGATAGCATTTGATTTTAAATTAGAAGCAAAAATAATAATACTATAAGTGCCAAAATCTGCTTCTAAAATACCACCATCATGTTCGACAAAATCAAGCATACCTGTTTTATGATGGAATATGATATCTTCATCCCAATAATAAGGAATGCGGTCTCTAAATTGTTGGCGAACTAAGATTTGCCATGCGATATTAAACCTTGATAAATGACGATTATCATAGATATGACAAAGTAATTTATGGTAATCATTTACAGTTAAATAATTTTCTCTACCTTGCTTACTTGCTTCAAAATCCATCATATAACGTTGAATTTTTGTCTGTTTTAAATTTAATTTATCAGCATAAGCTTGAATATTATGCATACCTAATTTTTTTATGAGAATATTTGTAGCTAAATTATCACTAAGGACAATCATTAGACTAGCAAGAGCTTTGATGCTGACTTTTGTATCGCTATCCATTTCTTGTAATGCGCCACCACCTTCAACATATGGTACATAATCAATAGAGATTTTTTCATTAAAATCTAAATCACTAGCGCATAATGTAGCTAAAATAAGAACTTTAATCATGCTAGCTGATTTATGAAGGTGATTTCCATTTAAGCAAATTGTTTCTTGGGGATTTTTTAGATTGCAGATTAAATAAGACCAATCTCCATCTAATTTTTGTACATAATCATTTAGATAATTTTGTAATTTATTCATGATAACACATCTTTTCTGTATAATAATTAAATTATTATCTATTATATCATACTGTACACAAGAGCCAAAATACGTGATAAATACCTGCTATAATGGAGTTTAGAAATACTGTATACAGTATTTAATTGTAAATTTGTAAAAAATATCTATGCAAGATAAAAATGACGTGCTATAATGATTTACGTTAAATACAGAAAAGGTATATAAGTAAAATTTATATACCTATTTTATTTTTTTTATTTTATGATTTGTGAATAAAGATATTTCTATCAAGGAGTTGTGGTTTAATCATGAGTTTAAAAAACGCATATTTACAGAAAGTTTACGACAAAGTAGTAGCTAAAAATCCAAACGAAGCAGAATTCCAACAAGCAGTTTATGAAGTTTTAGAATCTATTACACCTGCAATTGAAAAAAATCCTGCTTATGAAAAAGCTAATATTATTGAACGCATGGTTGAGCCTGAACGTATGATTACTTTCCGTGTAACATGGGTTGATGATAATGGTAACGTACAAGTAAATCGTGGCTATAGAGTACAATTTAACTCTGCTATTGGACCATACAAAGGTGGTCTTCGTTTACATCCTTCCGTATGTGCTTCTGTAATTAAATTTTTAGGTTTTGAACAAGTATTGAAAAATTCTTTGACTACTCTTCCTATGGGTGGCGGTAAAGGCGGTAGTGATTTCGATCCAAAAGGTAAATCTGATATGGAAATCATGCGTTTTTGCCAAAGCTTCATGACTGAACTTGCAAAACATATCGGTGCAGATACTGACGTTCCTGCTGGTGATATCGGTGTTGGTGCTCGTGAAGTTGGTTACTTATTTGGTCAATACAAACGTCTTCGCAACGAATTCACTGGTGTATTAACTGGTAAAGGTTTATCCTTCGGTGGTTCTTTAGTAAGAACTGAAGCAACTGGTTATGGTTTATGCTATTTCGTTGAAGAAATGTTAAAAGATAGTAATACATCTTTTGCTGGTAAAGAAGTTGTAGTATCTGGTTCTGGTAACGTTGCTATTTATGCTGCTGAAAAAGCTATGGAATTAGGTGCAAAAGTTATTGCTATGAGCGATTCCAATGGTTATGTAGTAGATAACGATGGTATCAAACTTGATGTTGTAAAACAGATTAAAGAAGTTGAACGTAAACGTATTAAAGAATACGTTGAACGTGTTGAAGGTGCACAATATCATGAAGGTTGCAAAGGTATTTGGACTGTTAAATGTGATATTGCACTTCCTTGTGCAACTCAAAATGAAATTGATCTTGAATCCGCAAAAGCTCTTGTAGCTAACGGCTGTAAAGTTGTTGGTGAAGGTGCAAATATGCCTTCCACTATTGATGCAATCAACTATTTCTTAGATAATAAAGTTCTCTTTGCTCCTGCAAAAGCTGCAAATGCTGGCGGTGTTGCTACTTCCGGTCTTGAAATGAGCCAGAACAGCGAACGTTTAAGCTGGACATTTGAAGAAGTAGATGCAAAATTACATTCAATCATGGTAAATATCTACAAAAATGCAGCAACAACTGCAAAAGAATATGGCTTTGAAGGTAACCTCGTAGTAGGTGCAAACATTGCTGGTTTCTTAAAAGTAGCAGATGCTATGCTTGCTCAGGGCTATGCTTATTAATAAGTAATTTAAAATATAGAATAAAGCAATTAAAAGTGCAGAAATTTATTTTCTGCACTTTTTTTATTTTATAAAGCTGTCGTTAATGAATAAGAGTTTATAAATATCAAAAATAAATTCTTATTTAATAATTATTATTAATATGATATAATTAATAGTATAAAACTAGGATTTATAAATGATTTTAAATTTGATAATAATATAAATAAGGAGGATATATTTTGTCTGATTTTATAACAGTAAAAGGAGCGAGAGCTCATAATTTAAAAAATATAGATGTAAAAATTCCTCGTGATAAATTAGTAGTAGTAACAGGATTGAGTGGCAGTGGAAAATCTTCATTAGCTTTTGATACGATATATGCCGAAGGTCAACGTCGTTATGTAGAGTCTTTATCTGCATATGCTAGACAATTTTTAGGGCAGATGGATAAACCAGATGTTGATTATATAGAAGGATTATCACCTGCTATATCTATTGACCAAAAGACAACAAGTCATAATCCTCGTTCTACAGTGGGAACAGTTACCGAGATTTATGATTATTTGCGTTTATTATTCGCTAGAGTGGGAAAACCTCATTGTCCAAAATGTGGCAAGCCGATCACTCAGCAGACAGTAGACCAAATGGTAGATAATATCATGAGTTTGCCAGAACGCAGTAAATTATTGATCATGGCACAAATCATTCGTGGAAAAAAAGGCGAACATAAAAAAGTATTGGAACAAATTCGCAAAGAAGGTTATGTGCGTGTACGTATTGATGGCGAAGTTATAGATATTAATGAAGAAATCAATCTAGAAAAAAATAAAAAACATACGATTGAAGTTGTAATCGACCGCCTCATTGTGCGTGAAGGCATTGAACAACGTTTAGCAGATTCACTTGAAACTGCTTTAGATATAGGTGAAGGAATTGTCTATGTACAAGTAGTTGATGGTGAATTATTGATGTTTAGTCAAAATTTTGCTTGTATAGATTGTGGTATCAGTTTGCCAGAGATTGCTCCACGTATGTTTTCTTTCAATAGTCCATATGGAGCTTGCCCTGAATGTAGTGGACTTGGCAGTCATCAACAATTTGATATTGATTTAGTAATGCCTAATAAAAATTTAAGCCCAGCAGAAGGTTTATTTGCACCATTATCTAAAAATCCAGCTTCTTATGCTATGGTACAGATTGAAGCTGTATTAAAAAAATATGGTTATACTTTAAATACTCCATGGAATGAAATCGATAAAAATATTCAAGAGTATTTGATAAATGGTTCAGGTGAAGAAAGATTTAATTATTCATATGTGAATATGTATGATGAATATAAAGAATATTTTTCACCATTTGAAGGTGTAATGCCTATGCTTGAGCGTCGTTATAAAGAAACTAATTCAGATATAATGCGAGAATCATATGAAGCATATATGAGCACTACACCATGTCCAAAATGTAAAGGGGCAAGGTTAAAACCAGAAGTATTGTCTATCACTATTGGCGATAAAAATATAAAACAAGTAACAGATATGACTATCGCTGAAGCTAGTGAATTTTTCAAAAATCTAAAATTCACTGAGCGTGAAGAAATCATTGCTAAACAGATAATGAAAGAACTTCATGCTAGATTAGGCTTTTTACTAGATGTAGGATTAGAATATTTAACATTATCTAGAGCGGCAGGCACTTTATCTGGCGGGGAAGCTCAGCGTATTCGCTTAGCTACACAGATAGGTTCAGGGTTAGTCGGTGTATTATATATTTTAGATGAACCTAGTATAGGACTTCATCAAAGAGATAATAATAGATTATTAGCTACATTAAAACATCTTCGCGATTTAGGAAATACATTGATTGTGGTAGAACATGATGAAGATACTATGTATGCAGCAGATTGTATTATTGATATAGGGCCAAAAGCAGGAGCTGGTGGCGGTGAAGTAGTAGCTCAAGGAACTGTTGAAGAAATCAAGCAAAATTTAAATTCAATAACAGGGCAATATTTAAGTCGTAGAAAATATATACCAGTACCAAAAGAGCGAAGAAAAGGCAATGGCAATTTTATCGAAGTTGTCGGTGCTAAAGAAAATAATTTAAAAAATATAAATGTAAAATTTCCATTAGGTGTGTTTACTGTAGTAACAGGAGTTTCTGGTTCTGGAAAATCTACTTTGGTAAATGAGATATTGTATAAAGGTTTAGCAAGTAAATTATATACAATAAAGGGAAAACCAGGTAAACATAAAGAGATAAAAGGCATTGAAAATATAGATAAAATCATCAATATTGACCAATCGCCAATAGGTAGAACACCTCGCTCTAATCCTGCAACATATACAGGTGTGTTTGATAGCATTCGTGAATTATTTAGTCAAACTAATGAAGCGAAGATAAGAGGATATAAGCCTGGTCGTTTTAGTTTCAATGTCAAAGGTGGACGTTGTGAAGCTTGTCATGGTGATGGCATTATAAAAATCGAAATGCACTTTTTACCAGATGTATATGTTCCATGTGAAGTTTGTAAGGGAGCGAGATATAATCGTGAAACTTTAGAAGTAAAATATAAAGGAAAAACAATATCTGATGTACTCAATATGACAGTTGATGAAGGCTGTGTATTTTTTGAAAATATACCTAAAATTTATCGCTATATGAAAGTATTACAAGATGTAGGACTTGGCTATATTCAATTGGGACAGCCAGCGACAACATTATCTGGCGGTGAAGCACAGCGTGTAAAATTAGCTTCTGAATTAGCTAGAAGAAGTACAGGCAAAACTCTTTATATTTTAGATGAACCGACAACAGGGCTTCACACAGCAGATATTCATCAACTTTTAGATGTATTACAGCGATTAGTTGATGGTGGAGATACTGTAGTTGTCATTGAACATAATCTTGATGTGATTAAAACAGCAGATTATTTGATTGATTTAGGTCCTGAAGGTGGTAATCGCGGTGGTACTATTGTAGCTAAAGGAACACCAGAAGATATAACGAAAGTAAAAGCTTCATACACAGGGCAATTTTTAAAACCTTTACTTGAAGAAGGAAAAAGATTAAATAAACGAGATGCATAAAAATAAAGACCTTAAGCCAAATGACTTAAGGTCTTTATTTTTTAGTATAAAAGGGGTTAAAAAGCACTATATAAAGTATATAGTGAGGAGAATAAAAGCATTACAAATATAATGCGATTAAACATTTTTTGAGAAAGATAAGGGAATAATTTATTACCAATCCATAAACCAATGAAACAAAATGGTAATAAATAAATTGATTGTTCTATTGCGAAAGTAAAGTCAGTATTTCCCATTAAAAAGATAATAATTGCACTTATATTAGTAATAGCAAAATAAGCGATACAAGTAGCACGCATGGAAACTTTATCACGATTAGCATTTGCTAAATATAAGATTAAAGGAGGGCCACCCATACTAGTGGCAGTCGTCAAGATACCGGATAACACACCGGTAATACCTGTTTTTAATGTAGTTTCTGTAATCTTTTTATGATTTAATTGCATGATTATCAAGAAAAATAAGATAATTAAACTTACAAAAATTTTTAATATATTATTAGGAGCAATCTGAAAGATTAATAAACCGAGAGGTTGTCCAAGTAAAGAACCTATAAATAAAATCAAAAGAAAAAGATAATCTACATTTTTTCGCAGTGCAATAGCAAAAAATATATTGATTACTACACAAATAACTTGAAGAATTAGTACTACTTGTTTAGGATCGTAAACCATTAAAAATAATGGAGTAGAAACAATTGATAGTCCAAATCCTGTCAAAGATTGAATTAGTGTAGAGCCAAAACCGATAAATATAGCTAATATAAGATTTAGATTTATATCGGACATAATATACACCTCATTAAATATTTAATTATATCTTACAAAATATATTTTATAAGATTAAAATATAAAAGTCAAATATTATTTTCTGAATATATCTTGAAAAATATATTTGACAAAATTTATTTTATAAGATAATATATAACTTGTAAAAAATAATATTGAGGTGATAAAAATGATGACAGTTTTAGAAAATCATGAATTGATTGCCAAGATATCTAGTCATGGTGCGGAATCACATAGTTTGTATGATAAAACAACTAAGACAGAATATATTTGGCAAGGCGATAAGACATATTGGTCATGGCATGCACCGATTTGTTTTCCAATTACAGGTAGGGTACATAATGATGAGTATATTTTTGAAAATAAAAAATATGCATTAACAGTTCATGGTTTTGCTAGAGATTATGAATTTTCATTGTTAAAAAAGACTGAAAATAGTGTTATTTATGAATTAATTTATAATGATGAAAGCTTAAAAGTATATCCATTTAAATTCTCTTTACAATTAGAATATGTATTATTAGAAAATGGATTACAGGTGAATTACACAGTAAAAAATCTAGAAGATGCGAATAAAGATATATTTTTTGCTCTAGGTTTACATACTGCTTATAATTGCCCATTAGAGAAAACAGATGATTTTGAAGATTATGAATTGATTTTTGAACAAAAAGAAACTGCTAAAAGACATTTTCTGAGTAACGGAATTATTAATAACGAAACAGCAGATTTATTAAATGATGAAGATACTTTAGCTATAAGTAAAAAATTATTTGAAAAAGATTTAATTTTGTTGAAGCAAATTAAATCAAAATATGTTACTTTGAAAAGTAAAAAATCTGGTAAGTTCGTAAGAGTATATTTTAATAATTTCAATAATGTAGGATTTTGGACAAAACCGCAGGGGGCACCATTTGTTTGCATTGAGCCTTGGAATGGTTTACCAGATGTAAAAGATAAATATGTAGATTTTTCAGAAAAAGAAGAAATTTGTAAATTAAAATCAAATGAAGAATTTAACTGTAGTTACAAAATAGAAATTAAGTGATTTCTATTAAGATAAGTAAACATTTAATAACTAAGGGGGAGTAGTTATAATGAGTAGTTTAGAACAGACTGTTTCAACTACAAAATTAAAGTTGAAGGAAAAGATTGCTTATGGATTAGGAGATGTTGGTAATAACTTTTTATTCGATTTAGGGCAGATATATTTATTAAAGTTCTATACAGATATATTAGGTTTGCCAGCTATTTGGGCAGGTTCTATTTTCTTAGTAAGTAAAGTTTTTGATGCTTTTGCCGATATGTCTGTGGGTACAGTAGTAGACTCAGGTAAATTTAGCAGTAAAAAATTAGGTAAATTTAGACCATTTATGATTTATGGACTTATACCATTGGGATTAATGACCGTAGTTTGTTTTACCAATCCAGATTTTAGTGTTACTGGGAAATTGATATTTGCGTATGCATCATATATGTTATTTGGTTTAACATATAGTATCGTAAATATTCCATTTGGTTCTATTGCTTCTGTAATGACACAAGATCCATTAGAACGTTCACAATTAGCAGCTTTCCGTCAAGCTGGTAGTAATACAGGTTTGTTGATTACAACAGTTGCATTTATGCCAATTGTGTTGTTATTTGATAGTGAAGAAACAGGTTATTTCGTAGCCGCTTGTGTTTTTGCTATAATGGGTGTTTTAGTTACATTATATTGTGCTTTAAATATTAAAGAACATGTAAAAGTAGATAGAAAAGTTCATGAACGTGTTCATTTAGGAACTGCATTTAAATCTATTTTGAAAAATTCTCCATTATTAATTTTATGTTTAGTAAACTTATTTACATTCTCAGCTTTCAACGTAAAATTGGCTGTACAGGTATATTATTGCCAATACATTTTAAATGATATGACAATTATTCCTTATATGGGCTTCTTCAGTATTGGTTGTGTATTTATCGGTGTTGCTTTAGTAACTCATATGGTAAAATGGCTTGGTGGTAGAAAACAAACATATATGTTTGGTTGTGCTGTATGGGCTGTTGGTGATATTATCAACTATTTATTTGTAACAGATCCAACAATGTTTATCGTATTCTCTTGTGTTGCTTTCTTTGGTAGTTCTTTTGTAAATAGCTTAAACTGGGCTTTAGTAGCAGATGCTGTTGAATATGGTGAATATAAAACAGGTGTAAGAGCTGAAGGTATTGTATATTCATTCTTTACTTTCTTTAGAAAATGCTCTCAGGCAGTAGCTGGCTTTGTACCAGGTTTAGTATTAACAATGGTAGGTTATGTGCCAAATGCTGTTCAATCTTTAGAAGCATTAGAAGGTATTAGAGGCTTGATGTTTATCTATCCAGGTGTACTTGCTATTGCAACTATTATTGTAATGGGCTTCTTCTACAAATTAAGTGATCAAAGATTTAGAGAATTATTATTTGAATTACAAAAAAAGAAAAAGCCAACAAGCTAAGCAATAAACTATAGAAAAATAGAAAAAATATCTCCTTACATTGAAAATATACATTAAAAATATGTTAAAATAGAAAAAGTATTAATTAAGAGTATTATTGTGAGGAGAAAAAGAAATGGCTTTTAGTAAATCAGCGCCTATTCAATTACATTATCAATTAGCAAATGAATTAAGAAATTATATACAAAGCGGTTCTTGGAATATTGGAGATTTATTTCCTACTGATAGGGAAATTATGGAAAAATACAAAGTCAGTGCAACAACTGTTCGTAGAGCAGTAAAACAGTTAGTTGAAGAAGGCTGGATCGAAAGACAACCAGGTAAAGGAACTTTTATCAAAAAAGAACCAATAAAAGAAGAATTAGGCAAATTGACAGGCTTTTTCGAAGAAATGACAAATAAGGGATTTGTGCCTAAAGCTGAAGTTTTAGATATCATAGAAGTTGATGTAGATGAAGCTTTGTTGAAAAAATTTCCTGAAGTAAAATTATTAAATGAAGAAAAAGTTATGTTAATAAAGAAATTGCATAAAATAAATGATAAAAAATTGATTTATGTTAATAGTTTTTGGAAATTAGAATATGGTAAAGAATTAGCTAAATATGATTTATCTAATACAGGTGTATATGAAATTGCTGATAGATTTTTAAATGTACAATTGACTAAAGCGGAAGAAACAATTTCAGCGAAAGCTGCATCTAAAGAAGAGGCAACTCTTTTGGATATAAAAAAAGGAGAGCCTGTATTGTTGATGGAACGATTAAGCTATCAAGACAATGTTCCTATAGAATATGCATATAATGTTTATAGAGCAGATAGATATCGTTATAATATAACTTTGCATAAAAATCAGATAAATAAAGAAATAGTAATTGGTTAATCAAATGGTATAGGTCTTCTAAAAAAAGGGAGACCTATACTCTAAAATATATCTTGAAAAATATATTTCAATGAGTATAATAATAGATAAGGATAATTTTAATTTTGTTGAAAATGATTTAAATATGATAAGGTGGTAATAATATGGCTTTAGTTACATTAAAAGAACTTTTAGGAAATATAAAAGATAAAGGTGCTGTAGGTGCATTTAGTACATATGATTTATTTACAGCTCAAGGAATTATAGCGGGAGCGGAAAAAGTTAACATGCCAGTTATTTTAATGATTGGTAGCGGTCCATTAAGTAAACCAGGTAATTTCGAAGTAGGAAAATTGATGGTTAAATTAGCTCAGGAAGCAAAAGTTCCAGCTGCTGTATTCTTAGACCATTCAAAATCTTTTGAATTATGTATGAAAGCTATTCAATTAGGTTTCAGTTCTGTAATGATTGATGGTTCTCATTTACCATTTGAAGAAAATGTAGCACTTACTAAAAAAGTAGTAGAAGCTGCTCATACAGTAGGCGTATCTGTAGAAGCTGAATTGGGAGCTTTAGCAGGTATTGAAGACGGTGAATCAGTAGCTAATGCAAAAGTTACAGATCCAAAAGATGCAGCTAAATTTGTAGAATTAACAAATGTAGATGCAATGGCATTATCCATTGGAAATGCTCATGGATTATATAAAGGTGTTCCAAATTTACATTATGATGTTTTAGAAGAAACTGCAAAATTAATTGATACTCCACTTGTATTACATGGTGGTACTGGTTTAAGTAAAGAACAATTTGCAAAATGTATTGATTTAGGCGTAAAGAAAGTAAATATTGGTACAGAAATTAAACGTTCCTTCATGGATACTTTCACTAACTTACATTTACAAGATAAAGAAGCATATGATTTTGTAAATATTCCACAAAAAGCAAAAGAAGCAGTAGCAAATACAGTAGAACAAAATTTAAGATTTTTTGCTGAAGGCTGGAAATCTGAATTGAAATAAGATGAGGTAGATTTGAGATGACAGTTAGTATGACAACAAATAAAAAAGTAAATAAGATAGCTGTTGTACAAACTGGAGGTTGTAGTGCAGTTATAAATTCCACTTTAGCTGGTATTGTTGAAAATGCTAAAGCAAGTGGTTTAACAATATATGGATTATTAAATGGTTTTGAGGGTTTATTAAATAATAAAATTATAGATTTATCAGTTTTGACAAAAGAACAGATTGATAAATTAAGAAATACTCCAGCTATGTTTTTAGGTTCAAGTCGAATGTTTTTGACTAAAGAAATTTTTAAAGCAATTCCTCAAAAATTAAATGAATTAGGAATAGATGCTTTAATAATGATTGGTGGAAATGGAACTATGTATGCAGCGAAAGTAATTCATCAATCAGCAGTAGAGCAAAATATAGATTTAGTAGTAGTTGGTTCACCAAAAACAGTAGATAATGATATGTTTGGTATTGAATATAGCCCAGGTTTTGGTAGTGCTGCTAAATATATTGCGCAATTAGTTAGAGATATAAGCGTTGACCTTGAATCTATGAAGACATTTGAACAAGTTCGCATTATTGAAGTTATGGGACGTTCTGTTGGGTGGTTAGCAGCTGCTAGTATGCTTGCTAAAAGAAGTGAAAAAGGTGCACCACATTTAATTTATTTACCAGAACATGATTTTAATGAAGTTGAATTTGTAGAAGATGTAAAAAAAGTATATGAAGAAAACGGTTTTGTAGTAGCTGTCATTGGTGAAGGTATTCATGATAGCGAAGGAAATCCAGTCGGTTCAAATCCATTTGCTGATGTAAAACAGGCAAGCAAAATTTACGGTGGAGCTTCCACTTATTTAGCATCACTTATCAGTGAAAAATTAAATTTAAAGGCACGTGCTCAAGATTTAACTATGGCACAGAGATGTTTTGGTGCACTACGTTCAGATATTGATGAGCAAAAAGCTTATAAAATAGGATTTGTAACTATTGAAGCATTAAAAGATGATCATGATAATGAAATGATTTGTTTAGCAGATAATAATGAAGATTATTATACTATTGCTTTAGAAGATGTTGGTGGCAAAGAAAAGAAAGTGCCTGATGCTTTTTATGATGCTAAAAATAAACAAATGACGAAAGATTTTAAAGAATGGATTATGCCAATTATTGGCAATTTTGATGATAAGTATTTATCTTTAAGCGATATGAAATAAAAAAAGGACGTGTATATATTATGGCGATTAAGGCGGTATTTGTTCCATTAGCGAGAACTACTTTTTATATGCCTAGTGCAGAAGAAAGTTTTAAAAACTCTGTAAATGTTTTAAAAAATATTTTTGAAGATATAAAAGTACCAGAAACTTTAATAACTGATCCAGCTGATTTAACAGCTTATTTAGATGAAGTAGATAAAGCAGATTTAATTATTTATCAATGTACAACATTTATCGGTTCTGAATTTATGTATGAATTAATGCGTAAATTTAAATGTCCTGTGATTATTTGGGCAATCAGAGAACCATCTATTGATGGAACAAGATTAAAATTAAATTCTTTAACAGGAGCATTTTCTGCTGGTAATAGTGTGTATACACAAGATAGAGATTTTGATTTTGTCTTTGGTAATCCAGATGAACAATCTGTAATCGATGAATTTACAAAATACAATAAAGCTATAACTTTAATCAATGATTTAAAAGAATTAGTTATTGGTGTAGTTGGTAATCAGCCAGCAGGTTTTGGCTTTGGTGCTATTAATGAAACTGATTTAGTAGGTGCATTAGGTAGCAGAGTTGCTCGTGTAGAAGCAGCAAGCATCATGGAAAAAGCTAAATCTTATACAAGCGAAGAACTTGCAAAAGATTTAGAAGAATTAAATAGCCGTACAATAAACGTAAATATTCCACAGGAAAATATGGAAAAATATGCAAGACTTAGAAAAGCTTTCCAAGCCTTTGTTGATGAAAACAAAATAGGCGCATTAGCTTCTCGTTGTTGGCCTGATTTCTTCACTGGTTTTGGAGCTCCTGTTTGTGCAGTATTGTCCATGTTAAATGACAATAATATTCCATCATCTTGTGAAACTGATATTGGCGGTGCTATCAGTATGTTTATCGGCAGTAAATTAACTAATACTGCAACATATTTTGGTGATCCAGTAGCTATTGATGAAGCTTGTGATAGTATTGTTTATTGGCATTGCGGAGCAGGCGCAAGTTCTTTAGCAAATGCGTCTTGTGGTGCTAAATTAGGCGTACATCCTAATAGAAAAATTGGCCCAGTAATGGATTTTGGCTTAAAAGCAGGTAAAGTTACTGTTTTAAGATTGGGTAAAGATAAAGATGGTTATAGAATGTTCATTTATAAAGGTGAAGCTTTAGATGAACCACAAAAATTCTATGGTACATCTGTAACAGTAAGACCTGAAAATGGTAATGCAGCAGCATATGTTAAAAACTTCGTTAAAGATGGTTGGGAACCACATTTTGTTATTGCTTATGGCGATATCGTAGATGAAGTAAAAATTATGTGTAATCTTTTGAAAATAAGAGTTTTTGAATATTAATTTTGAACATTATAAGAATAGGGGTAAATAAAATGAAAATCGGATATATTGGATTAGGCTTAATGGGTGGCCCTTTAGCTAGAAATTTAATTAGAGCTGGTAAAGAAGTAAAAGTTTTTGATTTAAATGAAGAAAGTATCAAAAGAACTTTAGCAGTAGGTACAACAGGTGTGGGTGTAAAATCTGCAGATGAATTAGCTGATTGTGATGTAGTATTTACAAGCTTGCCATTGCCTGTGCATATTAAATCTACTATGATTGGTGAAAATGGTTTATTAAATAAAATGAAAGAAGGCAGTGTTTATATTGATGTAAGCACTATTGATCCACAAACAGCTCAAGAATTAGAAGACTTTGCAGCAGCAAGAGGCATTGGTTTTATGGGTTGTCCACTTGGTAAAGGTCCTGCTCAAGCAGAAAAAGCAGAACAGCCTATTTTTGCTGGTGGTAAAAAAGAAACTTTTGAAAAAGTAAAAGAAATTTTGGAAATCGTTGGTAGCCCTGTATATTATATGGGTGGAGCAACTCAAGCATATGCTTTTAAATTAATTAGTAATATGGTTGGTATGACAAATTTAGCTGTATTATCCGAAGGTATGCGTCTTTGTGAAAAAGCTGGTATTGAAGGTAATTTATTCCAACAATTATTGGCAGAAACAGGAGCAGATTCAGCTCAGCTTCATATGAGAGGACCTTTAATGCTTGCTAATGATTATGCAATAGGTATATTTATATTTTTTAGTAGTTTTTCTGTTTTTTTGAGCTTTTTATTGCATATTTTACGAAAAAAATTGTCTTTTTTACTTTATTTTGTGCATTTATTATATTAATTATTTTGGCTATTGTCCACCTAATTGTCCACCTAATCTTTCACTATACAAGGTAAAGCAACCGTCAGCATTTATGTTGACGGCCTTATTTTTTGTTGTTTAATTACATAAAACCGTTCTATTTTTGCGCATTAATAGCATCTCTTTGCAGGTATCAGTATAATGAACTTAACGTAGCGCTACAAAATTTTTATTAGGAGTGAAAAAAATGCTTGATATTTATATGTGTTTTGTCGTTTATGGAGATAATGGAGCTATGATTTTAGATAGCTGGGATGATTGCTTTGAAGTATTGAAATATGTAAAGAATAGCAAGTATGAAGGTTTTTTAGATGAAAATGAAGCATTTGAATTTTTATCAACAGTAAAATATGAATTTTGAAATTGATTGACGTCAGGAGGATGTTATGCTAAAGAACGAATCGTTTTATGCTATTGTAGGCACTAATGGCTATGGTTTGGTTAAATCATGGAGTAAGTGTGCTCGCTGTATGAAATATTTTAAACAAGCTAGATACAAAAAATTTGAAGACCCAGAAGAAGCGTATAATTGGATTGATACGGAATATTATTCTAGATTAAATCCGGATGACTGGAATTATATGTCGCTTGATGAACTTCTTGAAAAAGAGTTATATTTTAAAAATAAAAATTAATAAAAAGCCGTGCTTTAAATAGCACGGCTTATTTTGTTATTTTATCCTTTTGGCGGATAAGGGTCACTGCCATGGCTATCTTTGAACTGAATCCGTCCATTCATTCCGTGAATTACGAACTCTGTACCCTGATTGCGGCTGATTTGTCTACCAGCATTTACAGCTTCTTGTTTAGTAGAATAGTGACCGCTGGAGCGCTGAGCACCGCCACGTTTTACATCCCAGCCACCATTATGATTGTGAACGACATGATGAGAATTACGAGCCATGGAATCACCCCCTATGTGCATTGGGACAGCATGTTGCACATCCGTCTGCATCGGAATATATTTTCTTTGCCTGAGCAACAGCTTCCACTTCGCTTGCGAAATAGCCAACATACTGCGTGCTACGGATACCAAGCTGAGCGGCGTGCTCTTCGGTATGGACTTCATGATGAAGGCCAGGGTTTAAAGTTTGATTATTGTTGATATAGTAATTTTTATACATAATTCTGCTCCTTTCGGCTTGACGATACAAGCCAGTTGTGATATTTTGTTAACGTACACATCTTGAATGAGCGGTTAATCTGTTGCAGCAGATTGCCGCTCTTTTTATTTGCGCATAAGGCATCACCTCCCTTGTTGTTCGCATATTCGCCTATTCGCTTTTTTCTAACACTTGACTTGTATTTAAGGGAATCGGAAGATTCCCTTAAATTGAGATTTTTAGTTGGATAGGGGTATATCAAATGTGATCATCTTCAGAGAGTTTAAGCGATAACGCATAGCCTGCTTAGACACGCTGAATGCATCTGCCATGTCGCAGATAATGCTCTCTACCATGTAGTTGCACGGAAGCGGATATTTTGCGCCTAAGTTGTTGCTTCGCTTTTTGAACTCGCTTCGAACCACATTCTGCGGCATCAAGAATGCCGCTGCACACGCATTCGCTTGATACTCGATGAAATCCAGCGACGTTTTCAGAGTTTTCTTTCCATTCAAGGCTATCTGCGTCGTGCTGTGAATATAGTCGGGCGTTTCACGGCGGAAACAGTTCTTGTGCAGAACTTGGTGAAACACTTCATGCATTACGGTGAAGTTTTCACGCCCTCTATTATCTCCCTCAGTCAGAGTAGCATCGATAAGAATGCTTCCCTTGGAAAGATACAGCTTTGAAGGGAGCATACCCTTTCGATAGCAGGGTTCAGGCCACACCCACACATAGCCAGCATTGAAGGCGGTTGCACCGAGAATAGACTGATCTGGAGTGATGTACTTCCAGTCATAGTCAACACCTAGACACTTTTCAATAACGGCATAGACATCGATAGGCTTTGGCTTTTTTAAACGGTCAGGGTCAAACTGGGTCAGAAGCTTTTCTGCTTCGTTTTCCAACTGATGCGCAGAGTAGTTGTAATGGATCACGATTATTTCTTACCTCGCTCTTGTTCCTCCATCATCTCAATGACCTTCTGCCATACTTCATTGGAAGCATTGTTGTCACGTGCCATACGAAGTGCAACACGGACATGCTCATTCCCCATGATGTACTCCGGTAGATCGGGAGATACCGTATTCTCCTTTTCGCCTGCGGCCAGATCAAACATGGTGTTGGTTTCTTCTTCGGACAGGCACAGAATACGGGCCAATTCATACAACTTGTCTTTGTCAGGGGGATAGCGGTTCCCCTTTTCAATGTCGCTCATGTAGGCCGGTACAATCCCTAATTCGGCAGCCAGTCCACGTAGTGTCAGTCCACGGGATTTTCGCTTTTCAGCGATAAATTCTCCGAACTTGCCATTCATAGTCCTTTCCTCCTTGACAGGAATAAGCGTGTTCGCTAATTCCTAACACAATTATATGCAATGATACCGAGAAAGTCAATCACATTTTTGATAAATTTTTCAAAAGTCTGCTTCATTACTTCCATTTCTTGATATCTTGTTATATAATTGAATTAAAAATCTAATTTTTAGATATTTAATTTATGTAGGAAGGGAGATAAGCATGGATGTATCTTATAAGAAGCTCTGGAAACTATTGATTGATAGGGATATGACGAAAACAATGCTCCGTAAAGAAGCTGGAATTACAACTGCAGCACTTGCGAAACTTGGTAAGAATGAAAATGTTAATACCGTGGTGCTTGTGAAAATATGCAGTGTTTTGAAGTGCGACATCTCCGATATTATGGAACTTACAGATGAAAGGACAGGACAATAATGGAAAAAGCAAATTTTGGACAGATCGTTTCTTTTTTGTTTGGAATCGCAAATGACTGTCTCGTAGATACATATGATGTAGGCGACTACAGAAAGATTATTCTGCCTATGATGGTTATCCGCCGTTTTGATGCGGTTTTGGAACCCACCAAGGAGAAAGTTCTGAAAATGAAGGAACAGCTGGATGCTGCTGGTATTACAGATCAGGATGAGGCTCTGTGCAGCGTAGCGGGAGAAGCTTTTTGTAATAGCTCTCCCTATACTCTGTCGGATCTGAAATCTCGCACTAATCAGCAACAGCTAAAATCCGACTTTATCCTCTATTTAAACGGTTTTTCTCAGAATGTACAGGATATTATCAAGCGCTTTGAATTCCGAAATCAGATTGACAAACTTTCTGAGCATGACATTCTTGGCCTGCTGATCAGTAAGTTTACGGATTCTTCTGTGAATCTGTCTAACCGTCCGATTTGTGATGCCAAAGGCAATGTAATTCAGCCTGCACTGGACAACCACACTATGGGTACAGTATTTGAGGAAGTGATCCGTAAATTTAACGAAGAAACTAACATTACCGATGCAGGACGTCACTTCACCCCTCGTGATATTGTGGAACTGATTACCGATTTGGCCTTTGTTCCGGTGAAGGACAAGATTCAGAGCACTACCTATCGTATCTATGATGGAGCCTGCGGCACAGGCGGTATGCTGACGGTTGCCGAAGGAAGAATGCAAGAGGTGGCCAAGGAATTCGGAAAGAATGTTTCAATCCATCTGTATGGTCAGGAGAACTCTGACGAGACTTACGCAATTGCTCGCAGTGATATGTTGGTTAAAGGCGAAGGTACGCAGGCTAATAATATTTTCTTTGGTTCCACCATCTCCAATGATGGTTTTTCCGGAGAGTCATTTGACTTTATGCTTTCCAATCCGCCCTTTGGAACACCTTGGAAAACGGATTTGAAAGCATGGGGCGACATTAAGAAAGATGACATCACAGATACTCGTTTCCGTGTGAATTATAAGGGCGAAAGTTTTTCTTTAATTCCGGATATCAGCGATCCGCAGATGCTATTTCTTGCCAATAATATCAGCAAAATGAAAAGGGACACCGTGTTAGGCAGCCGTATTGTTGAAGTTCACAACGGTTCTTCTCTCTTCACCGGGAAAGCTGGTCAAGGGCCGTCCAATTTGCGCCAGTATATTCTGGAACAGGATTTGTTGGAAGCAATTGTTGCTGTTCCGGAAAAGATGTTTTACAACACCGGAATTAGCACATATATCTGGGTTCTTGCTAATAAAAAGGAGGAACGGCGCAAGGGTAAAGTACAGCTTATTGATGCCACCTCCTTCAAAAAACCTCTGCGTAAGAATCTGGGCAAAAGAACTGTGAGGTTGATAAAGCTATCAGGGATTACATTCTGGAATTATATATGGCGTTTGATCAGGCTGATGAACGTTACAGTAAGGTATTTAATACCTACGAGTTCGGTTATTGGGAAGTACCTGTGTACACTCCTCAATATGATGAAAACGGAAAGCCGATTCTGGATAAGAAAGGTAAGCCTGTAAAACCAAACAGCGACAAGGAGATAGTACCATTTACTTACGAGGGTGGTATCGAAGCCTTTATTGAAAATGAGGTAAGACCGTATGCACCGGATGTGTTTATCAAACCGGGTTCTGAAAAAATAGGATATGAGCTGTCCTTTACAAAGTATTTCTATAAACTTGTGCAGTTGCGTACTTTGGCGGAAATAACTGCAGATATTCGAGAGATTGAACGTGAAACAGATGGTCTTCTGGATGCAATCTTAGGAGGCTAATTATGAAAAAATATGAAGAATATCAAAGTTCAAAAGAAGCTGTTTGGTATGATAGTATTCCGGTAAACTGGGTATCTACCAAAATGCGGAAGGTTTTTTCCGAGCGAAAGGAGAAAGTTTCCGATAAAGATTATTCTCCACTTTCCGTTGGAAAAATGGGAGTGGTTCCTCAACTGGATACTGCTGCTAAAACTGATAATGGGGATAATAGAAAGCTAATTAGAAAAGGCGATTTTGCCATCAATAGTCGTTCTGATCGTAAAGGATCAGGCGGTATGTCCAACTATGATGGTTCTGCATCCCTAATTATCACCGTTTTGAAACCACATCATGAATTAAATGTAAATTTTTACCACTACCTTTTGAGAAGTCATTACTTTTCTGAAGAGTTTTATAGAAATGGAAAGGGACTTGTTTCTGATCTATGGACTACAAAATGGGAGGAAATGCGAAATATCTATATTCCTATACCACCTCGTGAAGAGCAAGATCAAATTGTCCGCTACCTCGATTGTCAGGTATTCAAAATCAATCGTTTGATTCATGGTTATCAGAAGCAGATTGGATTATTGGAAGAAAGACGACAGACGATTATTGACCGTGCTGCAACACAGGGGATAAATACCAATGTCCAATACAAAGACAGTGGTGTCAACTGGATTTCACAAATACCAGAACATTGGAACATGGTTTACAGCAAGAAACTGTTTGTTCAAAGAAAAGACAAAGCGTTCCCAAATGATATTCAGTTGACATCCTCCCAGAAATACGGAATTATCTCTCAAGATGAGTTTATGAAAAGAGAGGGGCGTCGTCTTACTGTGGTTATGACAGGTTCGGATATTCTGAAGCATGTTGGGATTGGCGACTTTGTAATTAGTATGAGAAGCTTTCAAGGGGGCTTGGAATATAGCTATGTTGAAGGAAAAATTAGTTCAGCGTATGTTATGCTGATACCAAATAAGGAAAAGGTGTATGACGAATATTTCAAGTGGCTTTTGAAATCAAAGTCATACATTAAGGCCTTGCAAGGAACCTCTGACCTTGTTCGTGATGGTCAGGCTCTGAGATATGCTAATTTTGCTAAGGTATATTTGCCTGAAATACCTTTGAAAGAACAAAAAGCTATTGCTGACTATATCACCAGTGAAGTTTCAAAAATTGATAATGCACTACCAACATTCCAGAAGAAAATTGAGCTGTTGAGAGAATATCGTACACGTCTGATTTCTGATGTTGTAACCGGACAGATTGATGTGCGTGATGTGGTTATCCCAGATTATATACCAGAGGAAGATATTGAAATCGACATCGATGATGCCGATAAAGATTTGAAGGAAGTGGTAGAGGATGCCGAATAATACAAAGGAAAAGGGTTTAGAAACCTTGATTGTAGACTCTCTGGTAAACAGTAATGGCTATGAGCAAGGTGTGACAACCGAATATAACAAAAAATATACCATCGACGAGGGTAGACTGTTTCGTTTTCTGTTGTCCACCCAGAAGAAGGCTATGGACGAACTGCATATTCTGGACAGTGATTTGGAAAAGGACCGCTTCTTCAAGCAGTTGGACAAGAAGTTGAAAAGCGATGGTGTTATTGAGTTACTCCGTAAAGGTATGCGCTATAAGCATCTGCGCTTGGATCTGTTCTATGTACGTCCTTCTGTACACAATCCCGAAGCTGCTGAATACTATAAAAAGAATATCTTCAGCGTGACCAGACAATTGCAGTATTCCAGCTTCAACCCTCGTCTGGCATTAGATGTGTGTATTTTCATTAATGGTTTGCCGGTAATCACCATGGAGCTGAAAAACCAGCTTACAAAGCAAAATGTGTTCGATGCTGTTGAGCAGTACAAGACAGATCGCACTCCGGATGAGGTACTGTTTAGCTTTAAACGTTGCATTGTTCACTTTGCAGTTGATGATAACGAAGTAAGAATGTGCACGGAGCTGAAAGGCCAAAAGTCTTGGTTTCTGCCGTTCAACAAAGGATTCAATGATGGTGCGGGCAATCCTCCAAACCCCAATGGAATAAAAACGGATTATCTTTGGAAAGAGATTCTGACCAAAGACGAGCTGTCTAATATTATTGAAAATTATGCTCAAGTTATTGCAGAAAAAGATGAAGATACCGGTGTTACCAAATATAAGCAAGTGTTCCCCCGTTACCATCAGCTTTCTGTGGTAAAATCCCTGCTCAGCGATGCAAAGCGTGATGGTGTGGGTAGTCGCTATTTAATTCAGCACAGTGCAGGTTCCGGAAAGTCCAATTCTATTGCATGGCTTGCTCACCAGCTTGTCACGTTGAAAAATGACGGTGGCAAAGAGATTTTTGATACAGTTATTGTGGTAACTGATCGTATCAATCTGGATAAACAGATTAAGAATACCATCAGACAATTTATGCAGGTATCAGCGATAGTTGGTTGGGCAAAGAGTTCTGGTGAACTGAAACAACTGCTGAACGAGGGCAAGAAGATCATTGTTACTATCGTTCATAAATTTCAGTTCATTCTGGATGACATTGACGAGTTATATAAGGACAAAAACTTTGCAATTCTGATTGATGAAGCACATTCCAGCCAGAACGGTAGCTTGTCTGCAAAGATGAATATGGTGCTTTCTGGCAGCGTTTATGACGATGAGGATGATTTGGAAGATAAAATCAATACTATCATCGATGGCCGCAAGATGGTGAAAAACGCAAGCTATTTTGCATTTACCGCAACACCGAAAAATAAAACTTTGGAAATGTTTGGGAAAAAAACTCTTTTATCCGATGGGACAGTAAAGCATAAACCTCACTATGTTTACACTATGAAACAGGCTATCGAGGAAGGCTTTATCATGGATGTGCTTCGTTATTTTACACCAGTACAGAGCTATTATAAGCTGGCTAAAACCATTGAGGGTGATCCACAGTTTGATAAGAAACGAGCGCAGCGGTTACTTCGCTACTATGTGGAATCCAATCAGTATGCTATCCAAGAAAAGGCTAACATCATCGTGGAGCATTTCCATACAGAGGTAATTGCTAAAGGTAAAGTTGGTGGTAAGGCCAGAGCTATGGTGATTACCAGTTCCATTAAACGTGCTGTAGAATATTACAAAGCTATTTCTAAACTGTTGGAAGAACGTAAGAGTCCCTTTAGAGCAATCGTGGCATTTTCCGGTTCTACAAAATATGAAGGTAAGCAAGTTACAGAAGCGGATTTGAACGGATTTCCAAGTGCGAAAATTGAAAAAAATTTTAAGGTTGATCCCTATCGCATCCTTATTGTCGCCAACAAATTCCAAACAGGTTTCGATGAGCCGCTGCTGCATACCATGTATGTGGATAAGGGATTATCTGATATTAAAGCAATCCAGACGCTGTCTCGCTTGAACAGAAGTCACCCAGATAAGAAAGATACCTTTATTTTGGACTTTGTGAACGAGCCTGGAGTTATCAAAGAAGCCTTTGATAAATACTATAAAACCACGATTTTGTCTGGTGAAACTGATGTGAATAAGCTGAATGATTTGATTGATACAATGGAATCTATTCAGGTCTATAGTGAATCCGACATTGATACTTTCGTGGATCGTTACTTGACAAATGAACCTCGTGAGCGTCTGGACCCGATCCTGGATCACTGTGTTGAAGTTTATAAAAGCTTGATTATTGAGGATCAGATTGAATTTAAAAGTAGTGCGAAAACTTTTGTACGTACATATAATTTTCTTGCAGCTATACTTCCATATGGTAGTGTTCAGTGGGAAAAATTGTCTATTTTTTTAGCTTTATTAATTCCTAAGCTACCCCAACCAGATGGAGAAGATTATACAGAAGGGTTGTTAGAAGATGTTGAACTTGAAAGTTATCGTGCAGAAGCCAAAGAAACCATGCGTATTCAGTTAGAAAACGAAAATGGTGAAATTGATCCTGTTCCAGTTAGTACCAGTACAGGCATCGATGTCCCAGAACTCGATTCGCTGACAAATATCTTAAAGGAATTTCATGAGATTTTCGGTAACATCGAGTGGACGGACGAAGATAAAGTTAAGAAGCAGATCAACGATATTATTGAAAGTGTCCGCAACGATGAACGATATAACAATGCTATGCAATACTCCGACAAGCAGAATGCCCGTGATGAAAGTGACCGTGCTGCTCATGAAGCTGTATTGAACAGTATGCAAAGCGGACTTGAACTATTTCGGGAAGTTCAGAATAATCCTTATTTTAGAAAGTGGTTGTTTGATAGTGCATTTAATGCTACTTATCATGGAATAGATGCTAGTATAAGATAATATTTTTAGAGATATAAATTATACTTTTAGATGTTATATTAAATAAATATAATTATATATTATTGATATGAATAACTTGCAAGCATCCTAATATATAGGATTACCCTTGCAAAGGATCATAGGAACATACAGTTCAGCCCAGATACTAAATGTATCTGGGCTTTTTCTATGTCTAAAATCCTAACAGCAGCCTTGCACTGGACTGCTGTTATTTATATATACAAAATCAAAATCTATATCAACTTTAGGAGGAATGTATCATGAAACAAGGAATCAAAACTATTCAAAATCTGTATGGAGAACTGGAGCGTCAGCGTGAAGCTAGAAAAGATTTAATTGCAGATACCAGAAGCATCAACATCAGTAGTACCAATGGCGTAAGCATGCTCAGTATTTCTACAGGGGAAGATATTTTAAGTTACCATGTTACCGACATCGCTCATCGCCAGATTGCAGACAGACTTAATATCCCCTACAAGTATTATGAGCGTATGCGTACTGACTATCCTGCTCTCTTAGACAAGAACGTCAACGGCTGGCTGCTGAAAAATCCTGAACGCAGGATGCTTAGAACCTTAGACGGCAAGCTCAGGGCTTTTTTGAGCGACCGATATCGCAGACTGGATAATCTGGAGCTTGTCGACCATGTGCTGCCAGTCATAGCGGAAATGAAAGGCTGTGAGATTATCAGCTGCGATATTACCGAAACCCACCTATATCTTAAAGTTATCAACAAGACCATGAAAGCAGAAATTGTTCCCGGTGACATCGTACAGGCAGGCTTTGTCATTTCCAACAGCGAAATCGGACTGGGCGCCTTAAAGGTAGAGCCGTTAGTTTACCGTTTAGTCTGCAAGAACGGTATGATTAGTAAAGACCTAGCCCATAAGAAATACCATACCGGCAAACAGGTGGAAGATACCGACAATGCTTATGAACTGTATAGCGATGCTACCTTAGCTGCAGATGACAAAGCCTACTTTATGAAGGTGCAGGATATTGTCAGTGCTGCCGTAGATGAAGCTAAATTTAATCTTACCGTAGATAAAATGTGTACAGCTATGAGCATCAAGACCGGAGATAACCCTGTGCAGACTGTAGAAGTACTTGGTGACAGATATGTGCTTAATAAGCTGGAGCGTGCTTCCATCCTGCGGCACTTCATCATGGGCAATGATTATTCTCACTTCGGACTTGTCAATGCCGTTACCAGAAGCTCACAGGATGTAGCCGATTATGACAGGGCAACAGAACTGGAACGTATCGGCGGTACTCTCCTTGATGAAGGAGTAGAAGCTGTAAGCAAGCGAAACATAATCTTACTGCCGAAGTCAGCCTAAACACGGTAATAATCTTATTATTCATCTAATCTAATATCGACAATACACATAAAACATAGTAAGGCATAACCTTTAATGGTTATGCCTTTTCTGTTTACACTGAAAGGAGCTTTTACAATGGCCAATTATTGCAGTAACAACATTGCTTTCTACAGTAAGGACAGGACTGCACTGCAAGACTTGTTCACCAAGATTAACGACGTTTTAGATAATACCAATACCCACAGTATCTATCAGCTGATGCTCAAACACGGTTATAGCGAAGAAACTGCTAAGAAGATTACTGACTGCCGGGACTATATCACCTATGCCGAAGATAATATTACAGACCTTCCCTGTGGTCACAGCTATTTTAAGATAGACACCGAATCAGCCTGGCAGCCTAATATGACTACCTTCTTCTATCTTCTGCAAGATAAGTATGTCAATAAAATCAGTCTGGTATACACCAGCGAAGAGCCAGGTTCCGGTGTCTTCATCAATACGGATGTAGACGGACTATTCTTTACCGACAGATATAAAATAGACTGCTGCATAGATAACAACTACTTTACCTACTATTTTACTGACTTTACTGACGTAATCGAATTTATCCAGGAAGATTATCCCAAAGCAGGTGCCTGCATCTATGATAACCCGGAAGAAATCCGTAATAAGGTCATTACTGCTTACGGCAGCAGTAATGAAGACAGCTTCTTCTATCTGGACAGATTTACCTGTAACTATGAATCGAGGTGGAATTAATCATGCCAGTAACAAAATTCCAATGCCCAACAGGAAATATAGTTCCTATTGAAAAATGTCTTGCTGCCTGTCCTAATCAGCAGAGATGTATGTTCCTGCCGACACTGAGGGCCATAGTAAAATCAGTAGACAGGAAAATCAATGAGCCCACGGTAACAGAACTGCTCTGCGGTATCAGGGAAACATATCTCAAAAAGACGACAGATTATGCCGTTGATCCGATGCAGCAGCTGTATGCTATTCACGGCAGCGCAGTCCATACTATTAACGAAGGCCATACAGAAGGTAATATGCTAAGTGAAGAAAGACTTGCCGATAACGTAACCAGCGGTAAATTTGACCTCTACGGGCAGATTATAGACTACAGCGATAAAACCCTTGGGGACTACAAAATAACCAGCTCCTACAAGCTGATGAGGGCACTTGGCTATTACAAAGTAGATGTTCCGACAGGCGAAGTATATAAGACAGGACTGAAAAAAGGTCAGCCAAAGACAAGGAAAGAATGGCGTACTGACGGTGTAAGACATATCCTTGACTGGGCCATCCAGCTGAACTATTACCGTATTCTTTTAGAACAGCGTGGCTTTACCGTAGACAGGATGGAAATACAGGCCATGTGCAGGGACTACAGTCTGAAAGTAGCCAGTGAACGCAATACGCAATATTACTAAGCCTGTATATATCATCCACATCAATAAAATCTCTGACCATTGGGTTAAGCTTTACATGGAAACCAAAGCTAAAAGGCTTAAAGATGCTCTGGCAAAAGGCTACCTGCCTAAGCTATGTTCCTCTAAAGAACGCTGGCAGGACAGAAAATGCAGAGATTACTGTGCCGTTGCCGAGAACTGCCCCTATGGCAGGATGGTTAAGCACAGTAAAGATATTCAGATTGCAGCATGAGGAAAGGAGCTTTTTATTATGGGTTACTACAGCGACGTAGCGATAGCTGTGCAGAAAAAAGATTATATCAAGTTAAAACAGGCAATATCGTCTTTGTGTTCTGCCGCAGATTTGATTGAAGCCGCTCAGAAAACAGAAATACAAATTGATAAAGAGAAATATGTAGTCTTAAAATGGCAAAGCATAAAATGGTACAATGATTTTGAAGAAATCAGCTTTATTGAGAAATTCTTAAAGAAAATACCTCATCATGATTTCATCCGTATTGGCGAAGAAATGGATGATATAGAAGAATATCAGGGAACTAACCACTATCTCATTGAAGTACAGCGAGATATAAGTATAAACAGTCAATAAGTAAAAGCCAGGCTTTCAAAGCCTGGCTCTTTCTTTTTAAAGATTTAAGGAGCATGATATGAATATTTTTACTAAAGCCACAATCTACTACACCAGAGCGGTAGCAGAAGAAATTAAGCGGAATAAAGCTTTCAGTACCCAGGTTCTTTTTGCTATCCGCAGATTTTACCAAATGCGAGCGTAAAGCCCCTAAATTTATTTATGGGGATATAAGCTCGC
>ERZ772901.132-NODE-132-length-71542-cov-11.779876_pt1 | contig 71542 bp, 81 predicted proteins | sample MGYA00512123_ERZ772901 | MGnify/ENA primary metagenome ERZ772901 (study PRJEB29015, sample SAMEA2737711) | human gut metagenome | biome: human gut; feature: human-associated habitat; material: faeces | place: China | collected 2012 ...
GCCGCCGGGGCCGGTGTTACACCCCGAAACCGTGATTCTTCCGGTTTCGACCCGCCCTGACCGGAATAATCACAGCGGCGGCTTCTGCGGACGCAGACCGCCCGGCATGAACGATTCCACACTCACCGACGCCGACTTCGAGCCGGCCGCGCTCGACATGCTCTCATCCGGACCGCAGGTGGTCTTCCTCACCGGCAAGGCCGGCACGGGCAAGTCCACGCTCGTCAACCACTGGCTCGCCCACCACGCGCCCGCCAACACGCTCACCCTCGCTCCAACCGGCATCGCCGCGCTGAACCTCGTCGGCGGCGAGACCATCCACCGCTTCATGCACGCCAAGCCCGGCGTCACCGTCGAGCAGGCGAAGGCGAACGGCGCCAGGCGCCGCCGCGACCCGCTGTACTCCACACTCGACGCGCTGGTCGTCGACGAGGTGTCCATGGTGCGCGCCGACCTCATGGACTGCCTCGACGCGTTCCTGTCCGCCGCGCGTGGCTCAAAGCGCCCATTCGGCGGCCTGCGCATGGTCCTCGTCGGCGACCTCATGCAGTTGCCGCCCGTCGTGGCGCGCGGCGAGGCCGCCGCGTTCTCCGGCGACCCGTGGCCGGGCCCGTGGTTCTTCGACTCCGCCGCCATCCGCCGCGCCATCGCATCCGGTCTGTTCGCCTCATGCTCGCTCGAACGGGTCCACCGCCAGTCCGACCAGGTGTTCGTCGACGCGCTCAACGCCATCCGCGTGGGCGACGCCTCCCCGTCCGTCCTGTCGGTCGTCGACGCACGCGCCGGTTCGCGCTACGACCCGGGCTCCATGGACGACGCGGTCACGCTCGCCGCCACCAACGCCCGCGCCGACCAGGTCAACGCGATGCGCCTCGGCTCGCTGCCGTACTCTGGCTCCATCTGGAAGGCGTCCATCCAGGGCGAATGGTCGAAGAGCCTCAGGCCGGCCCCCGAGACCCTCGACGTGCGCGTGGGCGAACGCGTCATGATGGTCGCCAACGAGCCGTCCGGCCTGTACACCAACGGCTCCATGGGCACCGTCGACGGCTTCGAGTCGTCCCTGCCGATCGTGCGCCTCGACGACGGCCCCGCCGTCGCCATCGGCCCGCACGATTGGCAGGTCACCTCCGCCAGGGCCGTCACCGACCCCGACACCGGCGAGCGCCGCCTCGAGACGTACGTCGTGGGCTCCTACCGGCAGCTGCCGCTGAAGCCCGGCTGGGCGGTCACCGTCCACAAGTCGCAGGGGCAGACGTTCGACCGCGTCCACCTGGAGCTTCCGCCCACCCCGCTGTTCGCCGACGGACAGGCGTACGTCGCACTGAGCCGCGTCCGCTCGCTCGCCGGGCTCACCATGAACCGCCCGTTGTGGGCGCGCGACGTGCGGGCCAACCGGGAGGCGCTAGCGTTCCTGTCCACCCCGCACGGACCATCCGGGCAGTCGGCCCTGTTCTGAGGCCCAAGGCGCATAGCCCCCGCGCCATGCAAGGCAGCAAAGAGGTCATCAAATCCTCCGGCACATACGCATGGCACGAGGGCGACGGGCTGTGCCGCACCATCTACGGCGAGGCGTGGCAGTACATGGTGCTGCCCAGCCAGCCGTCGGTGCACGACGCGGCCGGCTGGTCGGATCGCGAGCGCGCGGCCCAGCCGATCAAGACCATCATGACGCGTGTGGCCGAGATGACGGAGTACTCGCCGCTCATGAGCCGCAAGCTCAACAAGGCCATGTACCGCGAGATGCACATCCTGGCCGTCTCCACTCCGGTCGCGTTCCACCCGTCCCTGACGCTCCCGGAGCCGATCCGCGACCGCATGGCCGTCGACTACGCGGGCTGGTCGGTCCACGACCGGTTCACGCTCGTCGGGTTCAGGCTCGTGCAGGGCGGCTCGAAGCGGTCGCTGACCGAAAGGCTGGCCGAGCTGGTCAGCCCGTCCGACGGCGAGGCCGACGGCTTCGTCCCGTCCGACAACTTCGAGACGGACCGCCGGCGCATGCGCTCCATCATGGCCGACGCGGGATGCGTGCCTCCGACCGACCGGCAGATGGCGCGCGCGCTGAGCTTCTGGGTCACGCACGACCGTCCCGAGCTCATCCCCGTCATGGTCGAGCCCACCCACATGCACACATTCTCCGACTGGGGCGCGTGCCGGGCCGCGGAGCGCTACAAGAAGACGGGCGTCGACTGCGCCACCTGGACGCGCCGCAGGGAGGTGCGCGGCAACTACCCGCTCACCATCTGCACGCTCGGCGTGACCGGCTGGCAGGGCGAGAACGAGTCGCAGGTCAAGTCCGACTGGGCGTCCGACCTGCTGGCCAGCCCGCAGGCGGGCGGCATGGGCGCCATCGCCCTGTCCGTCCGCGGCCTGGTCGAGCCGGGCGAGGCGAGCCGCGAGCAGATCGACAAGGACACCGACAAGGTGCTCGACAAGGCCTACCAGCAAATGGCCGAGAACCACAAGACCAACCTGAAGCTCGCGGGCGAGCTCCAGAACGCGTCCGACGTGTACGAGATGGGCGACAAGCCCTGGCCCACCCTCATCGACGGGCATGTGCACGTCGCCATCCCCGACGTCGTCGACCATGCGGGCGCCGTCGTGTACCCCGGCAAGGTGGAGCTCAACCCGAAGCGCCAGGACGCGGCGTTCCGCGACATGCAGATAGGCTCGAACATCGCCTACAACCCGTCACCGGTCATCTGGCCCGCCCCCATCCTCGCCTACTCCGGCATCGGCTCGAAGTCCGTCGCCGGCGAGGACTCGGGCCTCGACCGTCCGTCCGACCTGCCGGGCGCGATGCTCGGCCTGTGCGAGGCCGACCGCCTGCCCGTCTACATCAGCCCGTTCCTCGCCAGGGAGCGGCACACGCCGCCGATCCTCATGGGCGTCGGCGACACGGGCGCCGGCAAGACCACCCTGTTCCTCTACCTGGCCGCCCAGTGGGCGCGGCTCGGCGACCCCGACCATCCAGGGCACACCATCCCCGGCTGGTTCGTCGACCCGAAGCCCAACTCGGACGACTTCGGCCCGTTCGTCAAGTCCATGCACGGCAAGGTGTACAGCCTCGACGACCCGAACGTGGAGGGCATCCTCGACGCGGTCAGGTGCATGCCTGAGACGCAGCGCGACGAGATGCTCGACACCATGGTCGAGATGATATGGTCGTGCGTGGGCGGCCACCAGGACGACAAGTCGTACCAGTCGGCGCTCATGGCGATCGTGGGCTACGGGCTCGACCGCGGGGCCGACTGCACGGGCGAGGCCGTGTCCATCGCATGGCGTGACCACAAGGCCGGGACCGACGGCGGGGTCATCGACCCGATCGTCGACAGGATCCACCACGACCTCGAGCAGCTGGCCGACGTGTACCAGCCGTTCCGCTTGGTCTACGGCCGGCGTCACGGCGGCGTCCGGCTCGCCAAGACCGAGGGACTGTCGCTGCTCAGGGCGGGCACGCTGTCGATCGCGCCCCAGGTCGGCTCCCAGGCGGTCACCTCCGTCGTGCAGCGCTGGGTGGTGCGCATGATGGCGCTGGGCGCGGCCGGCGCGGTCATGGGTCGCAACGGCTTCGAGGTCGTCGACGAGGCGCATCTGATCCTGGGCGACGACTTCGGCAAGGGCATCGTGGAGCGCCAGGGCCGCCTGGCCCGCGCCCAGAACTACCTGCCGGTCTACCTGTCGCAGAAGATCGACGAGTTCGAGGCCGCGAACCTGACCGAATTCATCGGCCGTGGCATCGTACTGCCCGTGTCGGCGAAGAACGAGGACTCCGGTACCAGAAGCCAGGCGCAGGCCGCCTGCTCGCTGTTCGACATCCCCGACACGTCAACCATGCACGAGCGCATGAAGGAGACGAAGGAGCTCGACGAGGACTCCCACCGTCCGAACTGGAGGAGCCTGTACGCGCTGACCAACCCGAAGACGAAACGCGTCGTCCGCGGTTCGGTCCCCTACTACATCGGCCTGTCAGGCAACGCCGTGCCCGTAGAGGCGCGCATCCCCGATGGGCAGCTGGCGCTCATCACCGGCAAGGCGCGGTGACACCCGTCATGTTCCAGTCCAAAACGGCTCCGCGCCGTTTGTAATCGAGACGCGCATTGCCCAGCCGGGTCGGCCGGCCGTTGGTGCCGGTCCCATCCGACAACGGCAGGGACCGTTTGCGGGCGGCCTTCGACGCGGCCGCCTTGGCGCGCGCCGTCTCGTCCCACAACCGGTCGCGCTCCGCGCCGGACATGTCCGGCCGGAACGCCTTCCGGTATCCCACGGCGACGCGCAGTTGTCCCTGCGGGTAGCTGTGGGCGTCGGTCAGATACCGTTCGGGCGAGTAACACCATTGCATCGAGACGCGCATGCGGGCATCGGGTACGACGTGCGCGACCCGCCAGACCTCCATGTCGCTATGGGCCATGCAGTCCTCGGCCAGTTGGGGCGCGGAGGCGAATCCCATCCGCGAGAACCACTCCTCGAGCCTGTTTCTTGTCGAACACATGGCGCGCCTTCCTTTCGTGTCGGCCGGCTCATGCGTCCCGGTCCTTAGCCGATGTCGGCGATCACGTCACCGAGGATACGGCAGGCCGTGCCGAGCGCGGCCGAAAGCGTGGGGTCGTCCTGAACGTCGGGGTCGACCAGGACGGAGCCGGTCGCCATGTCGACCGCCGCGGCCATGTCGTCGCCCGCGTTCCACGGCCGGTCGTCGGCCCCCTCGAGGGTCAGGTAGCCGCCCGGCGCGCATTGCCCGTCGTCGGGCGCGTCGGCACCGAGGTTTCCGAGCGCGCGGCCGATGGCTTCGCGTAGGACCGGGTCGAGGGCCGGCGAACCCCAAGTGCGGACGGTGGAGCCGTCGACCACCTCGAACGCGGCGGGCGTGTACACGCCCTCGGGGTGGCTCCCGTCGGCGGAGAGGTTGACGCCCACCCAGAAATGCTGTTCCTCTGCCAAGTCGTTCCTTTCCTGGCCGTTCTTCGGATCCGCTCCCCCGCTATGCGCCGTCCGCATAGCCTCCGGTCGGTCCCGCGGAAAGCGGAAGCCGCCGCCCCGCGCGGATGGCGTCGCCCGACGAGGGCGGAACGTGCGAAAACCATTGCGGGAGCGTGCCCGATGAACAATCACGAGAGGTCGTCCGCGGGCGACGGAAAAGACCGGCCGCCGCCGGGGTGCCCAAGGGTTCCGGCGGCGGCCTTCCGTACGCATAGCCCCACCGTATGAGGCTCAAGGAACTGAAAAAGAATATCGACGGACGCTACGGCCTGCGCTGCGGACGCGTGCATGAATCACGCATGGACGTGTGGATCGCCCACGACCACGCCAAGGGCGTCGTCGTGCACAGGTCGGGCAAATGCGAGCCCTGGCGCATCGACGGCGCGGCCGTCGCCAAGGGCGCGCCGTTCCATATCAAGTCCGACTGGTTGGCGGACCGCAAGGCCCGCGTCCTGCGCGAGCGGATGGGCTAATTCTCTTTCGCCGCGGCCCGCACGGCGTCGTACAGGCGGGCGCGGACGCACGGGTCGTCCCAGCCGTACGCGGCGGCCAGCGCCAGCGTGTCGGCGTCCAGCTCCCCGTACAGGTCCCGTCCGAACCACTTCGGCACGTCGGCCGTCTCCTTGAACGACTCCCAGAGCGGGTCCGCGTCGGCCACGGCATGCCGCCGCGCCCATCGGGCCGCGTGGGTCGTCTTCAGTTCCGCCCGCCATTCGAGGAACAGGTCGGCGGGCATGCCGTCGGGGTTCGCCGCCCATTCCGGCCGGTCGGTGCGGACATCCAGTTCCAGTCCGACGCCGTGGACGCGGGTCAGCCGCGCCTCCGTTGGCTCCGGCCCGCCATGCCGGGCGGCGGCCGCCTTCAGGTCGCGGCCGAGTGCTGTCACCCTTTCACGGGCGAGTTCGCGCTCGTCGGGCGGGAGCTCCATGTACCGGCCGGAGCCGAGGCCGAGCAGGGCGTCTGCGTCGGCGAATCCGTTGTAGGCGGTCCAGCAGACGTACACGGCGTGCGTGGTTCCGGTGTCGGCCGCATCCAGCATGGCGCGGCAGATGGCGCGCCTTTCGTTCTCCCAGGTCATGGGAACGTGTATGCGTCCGCTTCCGTCAGTAGTAGAGCAGGGCCATGCCGGGCGCGGCCGGGTTGGCCGAATCCAGTCCCGCCGCGATCTGTTCGGGCGAATCGCCGAAGCTCTGGGAGTTCTCCGCCAGCAAACGCAGTCCCTCTTTGAGATCGTTCTCGCGCCCCATGTACTGGTCTCCACGTTCGCCGTGGAGAATGCGGTCATAATTGCGGTCAATGGCCTGTCGAATCACTTCGTTCAAAGATACATCCTCATAATGCCCGGGGCGGCCGGGTCCACCGTGTCGAGGAACGCGGCCGCCCCGGCCGGGGAGGAACCCTTGCCAAGCTCGTCTTTGGCCATGAGGGCGAGCCCCTCCCTGAGCCAGTCCTCACGGCCAACGTACGCGGCACCGCGTCCGTCATGCAGGATGCGGTCGAAGTTGCGGTCGATGGACCGCTGGATCGTTTCGTCCATGGTCATCAGTAGTAAAGCAGGGCCATGCCGGGCGCGGCCGGGTCGGTCGTGTTCAGGTCGGAAACGACCTTCTCGACCGAGTCGCCGTATTTCAGGCCGTGTTCGGCCAGTAGCCGCAGCCCCTCCCTGAGATCATCCTCGCAACCGTTATACTGCTCGCCGCGTTCGCCGTGCAGGATGCGATCGTAGTTGCGCTCAATGGCGGATTCCACTGCCTTATCCATTGCCTGTTCCTTTCCGTCGGTTTTTCAAAATTATGCGTCCCGGCGCGCATATTCCTCCTTCAAAGGAAAGGAGTCGGTCATGGGCGACGTGTCGAATAGACGACGCGAACCAAAGGGATTGCCGATTGGAGGCAGGTTCGCAAAAGAGAATGCCGGTGATTCGGATGTTTCGGACCTTGGATGGGGCTTGTTGGAGGGAACGGTTCTCGAAGGGGTTGGTGCGGAGAGCGTGGGGTGCCCCAAGGGATTCTCCACGGAGTTCTTCGAGGTCAAAGGCAGACGTGGCGCCGAATTGTTCAGAGACCGTATCGCCGCGTTACGGGAACACAATGGGCATGCGGGGGCTGTGGACGTGCATACGCCAGAGGAATATGAACGATGCCATATGTTCCTGACCGACGATGGCAAAGCGGGGTTCGCCATCGTCGAGGGTGACGAGTTGGTATCCGTGTTCTCCTATCGAGGCAAGCATGCGGGCGATGCGGTGGTCGCCAAGGCGGTCGAGCTCGGCGCCCGCAGGCTCGACTGCTACGACATCAACCACATGCTCCCGGGTTTGTACGGCTCCCACGGCTTCAGGCCCATCGCCTACGTGGACTGGGACGATGGTTACGCTCCGGACGGCTGGGACTACGGCACGCTCGGCCGCCCCCGCGTGCTCGCCATGGCCGTCACTGACGACCCGCCCGCCGAACCGGCGGAGCATGTCGGATACGACGAGGCGGTCGCCATGGCCAGGGATGTGGCTAGGCGTTCTTGACGAGCTTGTACAGGTAGTAGTCGGACTGCTTGCTCGGAGTGTCCTCGGAGGAGAACGACGCGGTCCATGCGTCGGCGGTGGTGACCGGCACCCCGCCCGGGAAGACGGTGCCGCGCATGACGCCGTACGTGCCGCGCGCCGTGCGCGACAGCAGGATGACCGGACGGACGGAGATGCCGGGCAGGGCCTTGCGGATCTCGTCCGCGGCCCACGCCATGTTGCCGGACGCATGGTAGGAGCGGTCGGGCGTTATTCCGTCGAGCGAGGCCAGCGGCACGCCCTCGACGTTCGCGTCCGGGCCGTAGGCCCTCAAGTCGTACGGCTTCCACGACGTTGGGTCGGCGGTGGTGGGCACCAGCCACATGCCGTCGCGGGCGGGCGCGTAGTGTTTGGCGTCCAGCAGCCAGACGGTCCGTCCGGTCGCCACGATGAGGTCGATGTCCGCGGCGCCCGACGCATCACCCGGGTTGCGGTAGGACAGGTAGACCCGCGCGCCCTTCAGGTCCTTGGATGCGAGCATGTGTGCGACCGACAGCTCCCCCTTGACACCGGCGGCCACGTTGTAGCCGGCCATGCCGGAGGCCGTGCCGCCCGCCTCCAGGCCGCCTGCCGGTGTGCCCATCACATCTGGTGACGCAAGCCAGTCATGGAACGCGAACGCGTCCACGCCATAGTCCGCGTCGGCCGGTCTGGACGGGCGTACGAGCGGGGTCAGCGTGGTCTCGCGGCGCACGCGCGCCGCGGGGTGCTCGTGCCGTTCCTCCGGCGCGTACGAGGCGAGCTTGGGGCTTGGCGTGTTCCCAGTTCCTGAAGACGTTTTTCCGGATGGGGAGAGCAGTAGCAACAGGAGCAGGACGACCAGCGCCCACCCCCAATGCCCGGTCAGCAGCAGTATCAACGCGGCGCATACGAGAAGAAAGGTCATGACGGAGGCTATGCGTCGCGCATAGCCGGAACGCATGACGAATCTGATCATCGCCGGCGGAACCCGCCGGGAACGCTCCAAGACCCTGTTCGGACGGCTCGAAGGAGGCACGGGCCGCCGTTGGCTCGTCGCCGTGCCCTGCGGCCTGCCGCACGGCATGCCTGACGGCATCCATGGCATCGGACTCAACGACCTCGACGGCGCGTTGGACGCCGTGGGGCGCGTGCGGCCAGGCGACACGCTCGCCGTCGAGTCGGTCGACTACTGGGCCATGGGCGCCTCGGAGCCCATCCCGAATCCGGACAACAATCCGGATGTGGCCCGCTGGAACGCGATGGCCGCGGCGGCCGCCCGCAAGCGGGCCCGCTTCCGCCACGCCATGCAGTCCCTGCCCGACGGCGCGACCATCATGATGACGGCCTCCACGCTGGAGACGGCCGAGCGGCTGCTCGGCGCGTTCCCGATGGGCGTCTCCTGCATCAGCTGCGAGCGGTTGGACCTGGACCGCTGCACCGCCTTCCGTCCCGGCATGGCCGCCTGAACCACCGGGACGCATGACGAGGGCAACGGAGAAAAAGGAACCCACCATGAAGACCATCGGAAAAGCCGTCTACGCCATCATCTGCCTCGCATTGCTCGCGGCGACCATCACCGCCCAATCGCAGGGCTGGACCACCACGTTCTATCTGGCGTTCCTCGCCGTCGCTACACCGGGCGGGACCATGTGGGCATGGCGCCGCCTGATGCGCGCATAGCACGAAGGCGCCCGCCGGGGGCGGTGGTTGTCTTCTCTCTCTCATCAAAACCCCCTGAACCGCCGCCTTGGGTGGACGATACGACAGGGGCGGAACCATCGGCATGACGGTCCCGCCCCTATTCCTTATTCCAGCCCTTCGCCCAGCCGGATGATCTCCTCCACGGCTTTCCAGCGCCGGTCGCATTCCCTTTTGCCCCGCCATGCCTCCTCCGGGGAGAATGTCGGCGGGTCCATGGACTGGGGTGTCAGACACCCCAGTCCGACCATGTTGACAACGACCTCCTCGGAACAATCCAGCAATCGGGCCATTTGGGCCACTGTCAGGGCATTCCGCCTTTCGTCGTCCATTTCCCCTCCTAAAGATTGGACAGAATCCGCGCGGCGGTCAGCCCGTGGAGGTCGATTCCTTCAAGCCGTCGGGAGAGGTCTTCCGCCGTATACTCCATGCCCTCCTTCGCCGCGATGACCATGTCCGCCAGAATTTCGTCGTGAAGTCCTGGATTGGCGTCCATCAGCCGTTTCACGCGGCGTTTGATGGACGCGGCCTTGCGCCGCCGGCTTTTCGGCCGCTTTTTGTAGGCGTGGGCGCGGTAAGCGTTCCGCGCCGTTTTGTACCCCCAGCCTTGCGCGTCGTCGACGATCTCGCCGGTGTCCTCGTCCACAAGGCGCCAGCGCGTCTCGGTCCAGCCGATGTCGTACCTGTCCTCCGGCTCATGCCGGACGTCGAATGGCCTGGCTTTGACCGCCATGACCCGCCTCCTTGTTTTTGCCCGCCCATGGGCGCACCCTGCGAGCCCCGTCGGCGTCGACCCGGTACATGATGGACTTGCCCTCGAACGCGAACAACGGCTTGGAGCTCCCCTTCACGGGCGCCAGCCATTGGTCCAGGGTGCCGGTCACGGCCCTGACGCGCGCCATGCTTGACAGATCATGCCGCACCGCGCGGGCGAGCATGCCCGCGGCGGTCTCATTGTCCGGTTTGGTCTCCCTCAGCTCCGGAAACATCCGATTCTCCCTCCTGCGTCTGGTTTTGCCCATTGACATGCGTCCCGGAGTCCGTGTCCGGCGATTGCGATTGGCTTTGGCTGTCGTCAGATTGGGCCGGCTGGCTTTGGGGCGCGGCATCCGTTTCCGGTTCCGCCGTCGCGGCCGGGGCCTGCCCCTGCGCCGTCGGCGGGGCGGGAGTCGGGCATGATGTGACTGTGCGGACCCTCTCCTTGACCACGGTGCGCTTGACGACCTTCGTTCTCACCGGCTCCGGTTGGCCGGCCTCGTAGGCGGTCCAGCCGCCCAGCACGGCCAGCGACGCGGCGAGCATGGCGGCGACGGCGATGAGGAGCACGGGCCTCCGGTCGGTGCGCGGCGCGCGATCCAACGGAACGGCCTCCGCGGGCGCGTGGCGGGCCATTATGCCCGCGAAGCGCGCCGCCTTGGCCGGGTCGGGCACGCGGAGCGTCCAGACGGACCGCGCAAGCGCTCCGGGGCGCGTGGGTATGCCAGTGGCTTTGCCGTCCGGAGCGACGACGTCGATGACGAGGAAGGCCGCGTCCGGCGTGGACATGACCCGGGCGCCGCACACCGAGCCGATGGGCGCGGCGGCGTACGCGCAGCGCCGGCGGTCCGCCTCGCGCCCCCAGCGCTCGAGGCGGACGACGTGCCCGTCGAACGTGGCGCGCCCTTCAATGGCGTCGAGCGACGGTTCGGGCGGGTATGACGATGGCGTGGACATGACCTGGACTCCTTTGAAGGCGTAAGGAAAGGGCGGACCGGCGGCCCGCCCTTGGGATGACGGCGATGGGCTATGCGGCGGCCGGAGAGACGGAAGGCCGATCATCCATGCCTTAGTCCTCCCGGAACAGCCCAAGCTTGTATACTGCGTCAAGGAACTCCTGCCATGTCCATGCCCCGATGGCACGGCGCATGCGCTCCCTCAGTCCATCGTCCATGACGGCCGTGGACGTCGGCGGCGCCCAGCCCGTATCCGCGCGCTCCCCATTCGGCAGGCGGTCGGAGAAGCCTGTGAACATCCTGTCCAGGACGTCGGAGTATGGCTTCAGCTCCCGAAGCCTCTCCCCCAGCCTGACGGCGAGCTCCGCGTCGGACGGGTCGTCCAAAGGCGTGTACACGGCCCACGTCTCGTGCTCCCAGCGGTTCACCTCGCACCAGCGCCACCAGACATGCAGGGCGGCGGCCGCGTCGGCCGTCGTGGCGTCATGGGCGCCGTCGTGCCAACGCTCCGGATGGCGTTCCAGATATTGGTCGACCGTGGCGCCCCACACGCCGTCGAGGCGCATGTCGGCGCGGAGGTCCCGCAGGGCGGCATGGGCCGCGGCGGGCTGGACGTCGAAGCCGCGCGGGACCGGACCCGCGCACCAGGCGTCGCGGCGGGCGGCCGAGTCGAACGCATGGACATGGTACGGGATGATCGGCATGTCCATGCGGGTCAGCACTGCGTAGAATCTGCGTGTCGTCATTCGGTTTTCCTTCCCCCCCCCGTTGTCGTCCCACTTGTCCAACGCCTCCATCATCTCGGCCAATCCGAAGTCGTCGTAGGACTCATAATCGGTCAGCCCGTTCCGGGTGCGGTACTTGATGGTCAGATTCTCCGGCTCGTCTCCACAGGTCTCGCAGATGGCCGGGCAATAATCGCAGTGGTCCCATTCGACGACTTCCATAGGCTCGTATTCGGAGCCGTCGAACAGTCCGGGCGACTCGACGCGGAGCACGCGCATCAGCAGGTCGTTGGTGGTGGGCGTCATAAATCCCCCTCCATCGTCTTCCGCCCTGTCCTGCTCAGGATGTAGCCGTCGAGGTGCAGCTGGAGCAGGCTCGCATACTGCCCGTCGTCCACGTCGTCCTCCGGCTTCGCGTACGGCCGGGTGTCCAGCAATGCCACCGGCAGGCCGGTGTCTCCGTCCCGTTCGATATGGAAGGGCGTCTCATCCTGGCCGTGGGCGTTTTCCCGGACGGCCCATCCGTAATCGCCCACCCGCGGCTGGTCGGAGGGGTCCCCATCCTCGACATCCTCGTAGGTGAGCGGGAACGGCAATGCGAGCCGGTCGGGGATGTCCTTCAACGGCACAAACTCCGTGCCCGGCTCGGCCGCATGCTTGGCGCAGACGCCGCCGATGCCGTCGCCGTCCCCGCAGCCGGTCCAGCGGCGCACCGCCACGACGGGTCCGCCGCAGGGCTGTTCCATGCCGTCCGCGTCGATCGCGATGGCGACGCAGCCGGTTTCGATGATGTCAGTCAGTATCATGACGAGTCTCCATTCTCCTCTCGCATATGCTTCCGGATCGGATTGGGCTGTTTCCTTCGTTTTCCTTGTTGAAGGTCATGCGTCCCCGCGGACGGAGGCGTCAGGCCGTCCAATCGGGATCGGGCGCCTTGTGGACGAACCGGTGCTCGCCGATGGAGCCCACATCCAGCGTCCGTGTGGTCCGGTGGAAGTCCCCGCCGGTTTCGCGCCAGCCCGCTTCGTCATGGGCCGGGTCGCCGGGTTCCGCCAGCGCCCATGTGGCGTGCAGGACGTGGCCCTGGTTCGTCTCCGGATCCTCCAGCGCGCCGCATAGGCGCTCCAGGATGGCCTTCACGTCCGGCACGCACCTGATGTCGGTGTCGTCCGGTTCGCCCTCGTCTCCGAACAGTTCGGCGGTCATATCGTATTCGAAGAAGCCGGTGTCTATGACCGTCAGCCTCAACATCTGTCGTCCGTCGTCGAAAATCATCGATCCTCCCCCTGTTCGATTGACGCCATGATGTCACGGAAGAACAGGTCGGCCGCCCGATCCGGCGCCAACCCCGCATCCCGGGGTCCGTCGACCGTGCGCCTGCGTCCGTCGGATGTGAACAGGTACGCCTTCCATCGGGGCCACATCCGTTCGCCGTCGCTGGTCACCTGGATTTCACAAAAGCCGGGCGCGTGTAGGCGTATGAAGCCGTCGTCCTCCACGAAATCGTCGAATCCGTGCGTATGGTCGGATTCGAACAGTTCCCGGAGATACAGCCACGCCGCGCCCGCGGGGCTGGTCCGGGCCAGCCGTATCCACCAGTCCGTGTTGGGCGTCATTCCTCCTCCGTTTCCTTGGCCAGCCCTCGTATGGCCGCGGCCATACGCTCATATCCGGCCACCTTGCGGGCCGGCGGGTCCGGCAGTGGCGCCTCCTCGTCATCACAGAGGGCCAGCCATGCGCGCCGCTTGTCGTCGGCCCTGTATTCGTATTCCTCGGCCAAACGTTGGAAAAACTCCTCGCGGAACACGTCAAAGGATTCCTTCCGCCTGTCGTAATTCACGTCCTCCCATGACATGCGCCCGTCGGGCAGGACGGAGACGAACCGGTAGGGAAATACGTCCCCCGGCGTGTCGACGGAGGCCGCCTCGTCCAGGTATTCGGATTTGCCGATGGTGAGCTCGAAGCCGATGCCGGCCAGCTCCTTCCGCAGGATGCGCAGTCTTTTCAAGGTCTTGCCAAGCGTAGTCATGGCTCCTTCCTTCCGTTCGCCATCGAAGGGCATTTCAGGCTTATCCCCATGGTTCGTGCCGTGTATTCGACGGCCGCGCGTCCCTTGTCGGTCAGCTCGTCGACGAATACTTGGTTTCTGTTGTATTTGCGTTCCACCAGACCCATATCGCGTAGACGTCGCCCGGCGGCGTCGGTCAGAAGGTCGTATGGGTCATGGTGGCGGAGCAGCTTGAAGTCGGCGAAGTCGTCGATGAAAACGGGCACTCCGTCGTCCTTGATGGCGTCGTGAAGCCGTTCCGCCATGCGCTCGTATCCATCGGCCTTTTCGGCCAGATTCGCAGGCATGGGCGTATTGTCGCCGCAGAGCCTACCCCACGTGTCACGCGTGTCTTGTGCCTTCCCCTCATATTGGTCGGCAAGACGGCGAATCAGTTCGTGGCGGAACTCGCAGAAGATATTGGTGTCATAGACGTCGCTGAGGTTTCCGGCCCAGATGGTGAGGTAGAACCCCTTGTTGACCCACCAGCTGAGTCCGCCGCCGAACTCTCCGAAGTGGAATTCCGGCATTCCATCATCCCGCTCGTCCAATACGGCTTCGACGCCCATTCCATCCAGTTCGTTTTCCAGTCCGCGCAGGTCGGATAGCAGTTGTTCGAGGTCAAGCATGGTTCACCACTTCCTTGCGTAGGATTCCATGGTGTCCGCGTCGAATTGGTAGGTTTCCAGTTCCGACACGGGCGAATCGTCGTCTTCGATTTCACGGCTGAGGACGTATCCGTCGTAGTTGGCGTGACCGTTCCCATCGACCGCTTGGTCGCGGTCGATGGGCTGGATGTAGCCGCCTTCCGTACTGAACCCGTCCAGACCGTAGGTCGGGTCGTTCCAGAGCCTGTCGATGAGTTTCAGGTCGCTTGTGACGTGTTCCATTTTGGCGACTCCTTCAATTCCAGTTCTTCGGCGCGACGACCGTCCAGCCGTTCGTCAACGGATACACGTCGCAGGGCTCGTCCGAGTCCAGATCGTCGCCCATCGGATTCCAGTCGTCGAAGCCGTCGTGGGCGACCTCGTCGCGCAGGCGGCCCTTGTGGACGAGTGGCCTGTCGACGTGGATGTCGGCGACGTCCATGAAGAGGAACGGGAACGGGTCACTCGTCGCCGCGTAATACGGCATGAAATACGGTAGGCCGTCCCTGTCGCCCCAATTGGCGACCACATTCTGACGCCCCGCGCCCGTATCGACGAGGATGACGCCCGACTCCTGCCCGGTGATGTCGTGAAGATTGATGTTCATTTTCGGCTCCTTTTCCGTTGTGCCGGGGACATGCGTCCCGGACGGGCGAATGGCGGCACGGACCGGGACGCATGAGGAGATTTGTCCGGCGGGAAAATCCCGGCGAGCGGAAAAGGAGCCGAAAATGGAAGTAACGCGCATCCATATCGAAGGAATCGTGAAGGGGCTTGGTACCAACGGCGTCAGGGAGACGTTCATCGACACCACCGACCCCATTGATCTGACCAAGCCGTTCTTCGCCGTCACGGGCGTGAAGAACGTGTCCGAGTATGCTTGGAAGCGTTACTGTGATGGGGATTATGGTTTAGTGGAATGCTGGGATAGGACGGCCATCGAGAACCCGCGCAAGTATGTCATCTCCACCGCGCACATCGCGTTCGTGGAATATTGGGAGCGCGAGCAGGCGTAAGGCATAAGGAACATCCCCACAGCCCATGCTTCCATGGGCTGTGGGGATGTTCCTTTGACGGATTTTGAGCTACTCCTCCGCCTGCCGAATCAGCCAACGCCCGAAGGCGGCCGCCATTTCGCGGGTGAGCAGCACCGTGCCGTGCTGGTCGTCGGGTGTATCGAACGACAATGCCACGCCAGCCTTCAACGGTTGGCAGCTGATCAGCCCGAACGGTCCGTCTTTGACACCCAGGCGTTGTCCATCCTCCCAGGTCGCCTCCTGCGCGTGCACCAAAACCTCATTCGGGTCTTTGCGATCGTAGGTCATATTCCGTATCCTTCCGTTGGTATCCGGAGTACCTATGCCCCGGCCTCCAGCCTCGCCAGCCGCGCATCGAAGTCCATGTCAGGAAGGCTCTCCCGCACGTCCCCGCGCCGGGCCAGTTCCACGATGTTATTCCTCATGTGCCACGCGTCGGCCAGCAGGCTTTCCTCCGTGACGGACTCGAAGCCGTCACCATATTCCTTGCGCCGCACCCAATGGGCGTCCGGGTCATAATCGGCCGAGTGGACGAACGCCTCATACAGGTCGGGCGCGGAGTACTCCAAATCGTCCGGCTCGTACACGTCAGCCCACCACATCTCGCCATAGCCGTAGCCGCCCATGGCGCGGGCCATATCCAGCAATAGCCAGCGGTTCTCCTCGGTGTCCTGCATTTTCAGTCCTCCATGTACGAGTGCAGTGTGGCGCGGAGCTCCCTTTGCAAGGGCATCCCCCACTCCCCGGCCTCGGCCTTCAGGTCCTCGTCCGGATCCTTGTCCAGGTCGGGGATGACACCGATGTCTCCGTTGGTGAGGAATTCGCCAGTTCCAATGCAGATGTCGGCCGGAGCGAGAGACCAGCCGGGTGCTATGGTGTCATCGTCGTCCATGATGGGACGGTCCATCACTTCAGATGGCAGGCGCTTCAGTGCGTCAATCAACTGGTTCGGCGTCATGGTTGTTCTCCTTGTCCTTGTCCAACAAATCCCTGACATATCGGAGCGTCTGCCTTAGCGTGTCGAAGCGGCCCTGCAGATACATGCGGCCGTCATGGTCCAGCCTTGGCGAGTACGCGGCCTCGGCCTGCGCCTCGTCCATGCGGTTGGAGATCCAGCCGGCGAGCTCCTCCAGGGCATTCGCGCCGCCCAGGCTATCCGGCGTCATGGCCGTTCTCCTTTTCTTGGCGTTTTTCGACCTCTTCGACGTATTTGTCGTAGAACGACCGTCTGAGCCGTTCCCAATATTCCTCAGGCGTCATGGTCATTCTCCTTGTCCTCTGATTGCCTTCCGCCATCCGTCTCATCTCGTAACTCGATGATTCCGACGAGTTCGATGCCGTGCGCCTGCCGGATGCGCTCGAAATACTCCTCCAAAGGCGTCACGTCAGCCCTCCAGCTCGGTGATATAATCGACGTTCGCCAGCGGCACGAACATGTTGCGGCCGTCGAGCGTGCGAAGCACGGCCGCGTCGCCTTGTGGAAAACCGGTGGTGGTGGTGACGACGGTGCCGTCCTTCAGCACCCAGCGGTACAGCGGCATGTCGTCGGGGATGGCGTAGACCTTCGGTTCGGCGTCCGGGTCGAAGCCCGCGTTCCTCACACCCTCCCAGTTGAATCTGCCCAGCAGCGCGTCCAGATAATTCGTCCCGTTGCGGTACCGGAAGTCCCGGTCGAATATGAACCTCTCGTAATCCGTGCAGTACTGGGCGCGCCTCCTGCACGGCTCCCGGTCGTATACAAGCTCCTCGTAGCGCCCGTCCGTTCCGTAGGAGATGGCGATGGCGCGTTTCACAGTCAGGCATCTCGCCTGCCTCGCGTTGATCGGTTCGATGGTGTCGCTCATGATGCGCTCCTTGGCTTCGGTTTACGCCAAGCCCATGCGTCCCGGCGTGGGCTACTCCGCCTTCCCGTTCGTTTTTGCGGCGTTCGCCCAATCACAGGACAGGCCGCCTTTGCGGAAGCCGCTCAGGACGGCGCACGTCACGCGACGGCCGTCGTGCAGTCTGAGCTCGCACTCCCCGATTTCTCGGCCGTCATAGTCGGCGCAGTTGGCGACACTCTCCTCCGCCCCGGCCTCCGACCGAATGTCGCCGTCCTCCGCGTCGGACCCGTCGCATCCGGCACACATCAGGCAGGCCGGAACCAGCAGTAATGCCAATAGTCTTCTCAATCTCGCTCCTTGTTTCGCGCGTAGGGGTCGTCTATGACGCCAAGCTCCAGCAACAGGTTGTATGCGGTCATATCGGTCTGAAGCCTGTGTCCGCCGTAGCAGGGCGGTAGGTTACATGTCTGGCTGTCGTCCGCGTCGCTCCACTCAAACACGATTTCGTCACAGTCCAATTCCACGTCGATGTCCGCATTGTCGGCCATGAGTCCGCAATCCTGACAGCGGCACATGTCCTGTATTTTCCTCATGTACTTCGGGTCGGCCATTATCTTATTCCTTTCTTTCCGACTGTTCGAGCCGTCCGCCGCACATGGGGCAGAACATGGGGATGGCCTCGTACCCGTCGCCCATGAGCCGCCCGTTCCCGTCGGTCATGAGCGTGCGCACGCGGAACACGGTCAAGCAGCATGGGCATTCGACCGCATCCACCGGATTGCATTCGGAGACGAGCGGCATCGGATTGTCTTCCGGGTTCATTTCGTCGTCACCTTCATCGGCTTGCCGTTGTGGTCGTAAAGCCATACCTTGTCGCCGGATGCGACCAGCAGGCTCAGGTCGTAGGCCTTTCCTTTCGCGTCCACGTATTCGCACTCGTACCTGCCCTGACCGGGCATGTACTTGGAGTCGAGGATGGTCGGGCAAGACAACGCCTCCAATCCCGCCTGTCGCGCCACCTGTTCGGTGAACGTGGTGTTCTTCGGGAGAACGAGAAGACCGGGGTTCAACGTCAGGAGCAGTCCGAAGCTCACCGCGTAGGCAAGGCATACGACGAATCCGGTGTCCTCTGGCAGCGGTTTGGCGTCCTGCGGGAGACGATGCGTCGCATGGAGTATCAGACGCTTCCCCAGCCGCCAGACGACGACGCCCACGGCGAAAACCAATGCCGTGGTCAACGCCGCCATATACATGGCGTCCCCGAAACTGTTGTGGGAACCGTTCGCCCACTCGGTCAGGTCAATCATTTCATTTCCTTTCCTTGATTGTCGTAGAGTCCCACTTTGTTGTCCGCCGTCACGATGAGCCTCACGTCCTTCAGCGTCGATTCGTCCTTGCCGTTCGTGATGGTGCATTGATAGGCGCCCGCATCGGGCAGACCGTCCTTGACGGACATGACGTCGGGTGGGCACGAGAAATCATGCACGCCGAACTCCTTCTCGACCTGAGTGGTGAAGACGGCTGGCTCAGGGGAATCCTCCATCCAAATCGGGTAGAAGTTCACAACCCATATGCCAGCTAGGGTTACGATGACGGCTAAACCGCAGGAAAAGGTCAGAACGGTGCCGTTGCTTTCCAATAAGAGGGAAAGAGCAAGGACGACGAGAGCCGCCGTGCCACCCACGACGAAAACGAGATAATTGACATCCGACCTGCTGTAGTCGTTCCACGCATTGGCCCAAGCAGAGAAGTCCTTCACCATCTAGTCCTTTCCTACTGGTTTCAGCGCTTTGCCGTCCGTGTCGTACAGGCCGAGCTTGGTTCCGTCCTTCGATACACGGATTTCGACCAATTCCTTATGTCCTTTTCCGTTGGTCACATAGCATTTCATGTTCTTGGTCGGCAGGTCGTGGTCGGGCAGGTCGCATTCGGACGAGACCTCCTGCAATCCCCAGATTTGCTTGATTTCCGATTCAAGATTTGGAGAGGACAATCCCTCGGACAGGCAGAGGCATCCGACCGCGAGCAGAAGAGGAGTAACAGATTCATTTATAAAAGCGGCGATCGCGCAGAAAAGCGCTCCGAAGACAAGGAACACGCACACCTTTTCATCCATCGTGTCCGCCGACTGGAGCCATTGGGAGAAGTCATGCATCGTCCCGTTCCTTTCCTTCGTGCCGTCGTTCCCGTTCGAGCATGAGTCGGCAGTAGGTCGCCGCCCACCCGAAGGCGTCGGACCGGCCGTCGTTGTACGTGTAGCCGGCTCCCCTGTCCTTGGCCCGTTCGGCCTTGTGGAGCCGTTCATCGAACGTGTCGGCCAAATGCTTCAACAGGGCGATTTTCGTGTGTTTCCCACTCGAAGCCTCATCCTCGACAATCATGTCCTGACAGTGCTGGATTGCCCGCGTGTAGGCGTCGAACCCGTCGTATCCGTCGCTCAGGCCGTCTTTGGCGCGTTCCCACTCCCTGTCCGCCTCGTCTCCGAGCCAGTCGATGACCTCGGCCAGTGTTTCGGTCCGTGCGTTCATGATGTAATCCATGCGAGGATACCCCGCCCCTCGTAGGCGGGGAGGAATCGCATGGCCTCCTTCCTAGAGTCATGCGTCCCGATCGTTGCGACGCATAGAGTGGAATATGGCTAGAAAGAAGAGCGCCACGGCAAGACGACGCGAGGGCATGATGAGCGGAACGCCCACCCGCGCCCTCGTCATGCCGTTGGCGCTCTCGCCCGACCAGCACGCCATGCACTCCCGGCTCGCCGATCTGTACAACCGCGTCTGGGGTTCGGCGGTGTCCTGGTGCGACGCCAACCACTCGGTCAACGCGGTCGCCGCGCAAAAAGCCCTCTATTACAGCCTGCGCGCTAGATTTCCGCAATTGCTCGCGCAGTTCGTATGCAACGCCCTGCGCGACGCCGCGGGCGCGGTGCGCTCGTGGAACTCGAACCATCCGAAACGCAGATGGTCGCTCAAGGCGTCCAGGAGGAAACCGACCATCAGGTTCGACCTGCGCACCATGGGCCTTCGGGGGAACCTGCTGACGTTGAGCTCCATGCACGGACTGAAACGCCAACGCTTCCTGTTGCCGTCGATTCCCGCGTGGTTCGACGAACGCTACCCGGAACGGAGGCTCCAGACCGTGACGCTCGTCCTCGACCCGACCAATCCCACGGCGCGGTTGACGCTCACGTTCAGGATTCCCAAGACCGAACCGGTCGAAGGCAGGGTGCTCGGCGTCGACCTGGGAATGCACGCCCTCTACAAGGACTCGGAGGGAGGTGAATACCGGTATCCGCAGGTCCAACGCGTCAGACGCCGCTACGCATACGACAGGAGGACATTGCAGGAAAAAGGCACCCGGAGCGCCCACCGCCGCCTGAAGGCGATAGGCAGAAGGGAAGAGCGGTTCATCCGCGATGTCGACCACCGCGCGGCGAAAAGGCTCGCGGACACCCCCGGCATCGGCGTCATGGCCTTCGAGGACCTGACCCGGATACGCCGATTGGCGCGCAAGGGCACCAGGACCGGTAGGCGTCGCCGCAACATGCTCAACCAGTGGCCGTTCTCCCAGTTGCAGGAGTTCGCGGCCTACAAGGCCGCCGCCAAAGGCATCCAAGTCGTGATGGTCGATCCCGCGTACACGAGCCAACGGTGCAACAGGTGCGGCTACGTGGACAAGGGAAACCGTGACCGCGCGAGGTTCGACTGCCTGCGTTGCGGCCATAGCGACGATGCCGACCACAACGCCGCCCTGAACATCAGGGATAGGGCGATACAAAGCCTTGGACAGACCCAAGGCCAGGGTGCGGTCAACCACCCATGATGGATGGGGCGCCTGTGACGACCTCCCTTAGAGGAGAGTCACGGGAATCACGCTCACGTCCAAGCCGCGACGCTTGTCGTCGCGGTAGTTGACCTGTTCGATAAGCTCGTCTATGGTCATGGTCTTGGACTCCTTCCGGCCGCGCCTTTCGCGGCCCTTCGGTTCCGGCCATGCGTCCCGGTCATGCCGCCTTGTACTCGGCCACGAGCCGGTCAAGCTCGGCTTGGGTCCTTTCGATGCGGGATAGGATCTCGTCCCTCGCCAGGGCGCGGAACCGCTCCTTGGCACCTTCGACGACCTTGTGGGTCCCGCGCCATTCAACGTAGGCGGGGTACTCCCCACATTCGGGCAGTTCTACAGTGAACGGACCGTCCCACAATCTGAGCAGGCCCAGCCGTTGGGCCTGCTCCGCGATGAAGTCCGCATCCCATTCATCCGGGGCGGGAAGATGGCCATAATCGGTGGCGTCGAGGATCGGGCGTATGTCGACCACGATGGTGTCGACCTCATTAATGCAGTCATGGCGGTCCCATTCCTCCAACCGAATCGGGACATCGATCGGTGTATGCTCGTCCATTTTCCCGGACTCCTTCCGGCCGCGCCTTTCACGGCCCTTCGGTTCCGGCCATGCGTCCCGGCCTATTCGCAATAGGGTTCGAGCCCGAGCATGGCGAGGCGCCGCCGGACCTGGCACCAGGGCGCACCGAATCCGCGCGCCATCTCGGGTACGTCCAAGTCGGACGCGAACATGACCCGCATGATCTCGGCGGGCATGAGCAGGGCGTACGCGAAGTCCCGTTGTAGATGACTTTGTTTTAGCTTGTCGCTAGAGCGAAGTCATCTGCATGGCCTCGTTGCCAAGGCCAGCTCCAAGCCTCACGCGACTCTCGCCGCCGCTTGGTTCGCGTTTCGCCGGATGCCGCATTGTCCCACCTTTGGGGCGGGCATGTCTTACGCTTCCTCCACGCGCGTTTAACGTCTCCGGGGCACTCCCGGCGACTTGGATGTTGATGGCCGCGTTCAGGTCGCGGTCCATGTCAAGTCCGCACTCCTCGCAATGGTAGACACGTTCGGACAGGGACAGCTTGGCTTTCACCGTCCCGCAGTTCGAGCAGGTCTTCGAGCTTGGATACCAGCGGTCGATGACATGGAGCCTCGTGCCGGTGCGTGCGGTCTTGTATTCCAGTTGGCGGCGGAACTCGTGGAAGTCCGCGTCCAGTATGTGTTTGGCAAGCCTCCTGTTATGGCTCATGCCTTGCACGTTGAGGTCTTCGATGCTGATGTCGGAATAATTGTCGGCAAGCCACGTGGTGAGCTTGCTGATGTTGTCGGCTCGTTGGGCGGCTATGCGAGCGTGGATTCGGCGCACACGCTCCAACGCCCTGTTGTACCGTTTCGACCCGCATCCATGGTTCATGCCCCTATCGCGGCGGCTTAACGACTGTTGGGCGTGGCGGAGTTTCCGTTGCGTGCGGACGTAGTTGCGTGGATTGGGGAACGTGGTGCCATCCGATAGGGTGGCGAGGGTCTTGACACCCAAATCCACGCCGACCTGACGATTACGGTTCTTCCGTTTTCTGTTTTTCGCTGGAACGCTTTCGGTGGGACGTTCGACGGTGAGGGCCGCATACCAGAAGCCCGCATGGCGACTGACGGTCATGCGCACGATTCGTCTACCGTGGACGCGTTCGGTGGCGTTCTCCATGCAGTGTACGCGTCCGATGCGTGGCAGTTTCAACGCCTTCGGGTCGTCTTCGATAAGGCCGAAGCTGCCGGTCGTGTATGCGAAACGCGGGACACTGGAGCGTTTCGACTTGTATTTCGGCCAGCCCACCCTACGGCCCGCGCGCCTGCCCTTCCTGCTGTCCGACCAGTTCCTCAACGCTTGGGACAGCCATTCAAACGCGCTGCTGTACGCCTCCTTGCTGTTCTCTCGCCACCACGGGGCGATTTCGTCCTTCCACTCGTTCCACCAGCGGCGCATCGCGTACAACGTCCAGTCCGGTTTCTCACCCAAGGAGATTTGGCGCTGGACGTGCGCGAGCATCAGATTGTACGCGAAACGCGCACCACCCGCATGGGACTCCAACAGCCGTGTCTGCCGTGGGGTTGGGTCGAGCCGAATTCTAACGGCCTCATACGCGCTCATCGCGGACCACCTCCTTCTACTTGGCTCCTATGCATCCCGACCATGGACCCCAGCGCTGAAGCGCGGGGCATGAATTTCTTCGGTCATTCCGCGCCTCCGACCAGCTTCAGGTAGACTTCACCCCACGCGGGGTCGTCGGCGTCCCCCAATGGCTCCAGGTGCTGGATGGGCGGCTCGGGTGCGTCTTGGGGCGCGTATCCGGCCTCGTACAGGTCACGCGCGGCGATGGCGCGCCATTGCCCGTCAAGCACCGTTGGGTCTTCGAGCAGTCGCGTCCACAGGCCGGCGCCGCCGCCCATGTCGTGCCGGAATGCGCAGTGCAGTAGGATGCGCAGGTCGACTGCGTTTCCGTCGAGCCCATCCAGGTCATCGGGCGCGGCCGTCTCCAGCGCGGCCAGCGCGCGGGTCCAGGCGGGCGCGTCGATGGAGTCTCCCGCGTCCGCGGCGGGCCGTATGGCGTCGGCCAGCGTCTCCCGCACGGCCGCGTCCAGACGCCCGGCGTTCGCGGCGACGACGTCGGACACGGCTCCGACGACGTAGGTGCGCCGTCCGGCCGCGTAGGCCGTCGCCGAGGCGAGCAGTCTTGCGCGGTCGGCGGGGTTGATGTCCAGATGGCCCGTTCCGCTCATGCCACCGCCTCCAATTGTTCCAGCAGCGGCCGCCAATCATTCCCGGCGACCTCCCCATCGCTGGTCTCGTACAGCTCCCCGGCCTCGTCGACGAGCGCGTCGGGCACGCCCGGGCGGGCGGCGAGCGCCATGATGCGGTCGTAGCGGTCCATGTCCTCCCGGGCGCACTCCGGGCACTCGAACGCCCCGTCGGGATACTCCACCGCGCACCGGTCGCACAGGCGGACGCCGCACAGGTCGCACATCGGCGGATTAGCGGGGCTCCAGCCCCCGCAGACGCCGCACCAACCGTCGCGGCCCAGAACGTCGTCCATGGCCGCGTCCACACGCGCCTCGTAGTCAAGCCCCTCATAGTCGCTCATGTCCGGGCTCCTTTCCCTCGATGTTCCAATATGCCGAACATGCGTCCCGGTGCGCATAGCCTTTCCCGGAACGAAACAAGGAGGCCATCATGGCGATCGATTCGAAAGGCAACAACCACCAGCCGAAGGGCACGCCCAACGCGGGCAGGTTCGTGCCCAAGGCGGGCGCGGGCGATGACGACGATCTGCACGAGGACTCATTCCCCGGCATGTACCGCCCGCGTTGCATGCCCGGCAACTGGCTCGGAGGAGGATTCGCGCCGCCCACGAAGGACGGCTTTGATGTGGATCCGTACATGCGCAGTGACGCGGGTGGCGTGCGGGCGGACGCCGACGACATGGCGGAGTTCCGCAAGGCACTGCCTGTGAGGCCGATGGCGATGAGCGACCGCGAGTACGGCGAGGCCGCCACGGTGGAGGACGGCGTGTTACGCCTGTACTCAGGCAATACCCCGCGAATCCCGCTGCTGGAGGCCCGGCTCGAGGAAGGCGAGGACCCGCGCTCCGCGGCATACAGAGGGCTGTGGCGCGGCGAGAGCGTGCTCCAACGGTTTGCCCACGACTGCGCCGGACGCCGCATCTTTGATGTGCTACCCAAGGCCAGCCGCGTGGATGACGACACCGTCAGCGTGCCCACCCGGGACGGCGGTCACGCTGAAATCTGGTTCGACGGGGACACCGCTCAAATCCAGCCGTATGACGAAAACGGTGTCCGAAGCCTAGGCGATTGGGTTGACCTGTACGAGTGCAGATCGGTTGACGGGTATATGCGAAGAATCGCCGACAAGGTGAACGCCATCCGGTAGGTCCGGATACGGCGATTAGCCCACCAGGCCCCATGTGACGGCCAGCAGGAAGGCCATGATGGCCACGACAATGGCGGCGTGGAGCAGACGGTCCACGTCGCGGTCGAACGCCGCCATGACGCAGGCCACGATGGCGATGACGACGAGCGTGATGAATGCGGCGAAGAACAGCATCCCCAGCACGGCGCATACCGGCGACGAGGCGGTGGCTCCGGACATACCGGACGTCGGATGGACGAAAACGCGGCCGATAAACATTGCAAAGACTCCTTATGTCCGCGGACCTTCCGTGGACAATCCGCCCATGCGTCCCGGAAAGAGGAAAAGCCCCCGGTACCAAATCGATTGGTGCCGGGGGCTTTTCCTCCCGTCGGCGGTTCCGGTTCAGTCTGGGTTGGTGAGGTTCCATTCGGCGAGCCAGCCGACGACCTCGTCGTCGCCGAGCACGTACCAGCGGCCCAATCCCCTGACGAACACGTCGCGGTCATGCCCCTCGACGGGCACGGCGAGCATGTACGGGCTGTCGCGCTTGATGAGCAGCCCGTTCGCCGCGAGCATGGCGGTCCGCTTGTTGCCGTCGCCGAACGGTTGCATGCGGGCAAGACGGGCGAACAGGCGGCTTGCGGCGAACACGTTCGATTCCGATGACTCCGCCTGCTCCATGATGTCCTCTAACTCCGTCGGGTCGGGTGTGCCCGGACTATAACGGCCGGACATCGTGTCCACCCATACGGGTTCGCCGTCCACACGAAGCACGCCCGGCTTCATGGCGGCGGTCAGGGTCAGCCTCGTGTTGATGGCGCGCACCCATTCCGAATCCAGAACGGTGTCCGGCGTCGTGTCGAGCACGAACGCGGACGCGTTCCTCAAATCGACCAGCAGATCACGGTCCGGCTTGGAGGTGAGCACGGCGGTGTTGCCGGTGCGCAGGAACTCCTCGGTGTTCAATTGCGAGGTGTTCAGATTGTCGAACGTGCGTCCCATGCGGTACAGCAGGCGCGCCAAACCCTTTACGGTGCGTAGCGGGTTCGCCCCGCCGGTTTCGTTCTCTTGGACCAGATCGAGGTCGTCTGCCATGTCCATCTCCCTGTCGAATCTTCCGCCCTGCGGCGTTCCCTTCGGTTTCCTTCTGCGTTTCGATACGTCCATTGCCATATCCACCATCGTAGTCATGCCTCGCCCATGCGTCCCGGAAACACGGAAAAGGCCCCGGCGCCGATCGATTCGGCTCCGGGGGCCGGAGGGCCCAGATCTTCCGTGGGACTCGTCCGTCCGTATGGCGGATTCTCGACCGGAGCCCATGGGTCGGCTCCCGACCTGGCCGGCCGATCTCGCGACGGCGTCGATGGCCGCCGGCCGGCCGCGACGAATGCCCTCCGTTCGGAGGCTATGCGTCGCGGAAAGACGGGGAGCCTTCCGCCTTCCTAAAGAAACGGGTGTCTCGCCGCCGTGGAATGCCGGACGATGAGGCGGCGCCGCTGGGTCAGGCGGCAGGCGGGCAGGCCGACGAGGCATCCGGCGGCCGCCACCGATCCGGCGGTGCGGACGGCCCCGCCCCAGTCCACGCCGGCCGAGGCATGCCCGTGCGGCGTGTACCGCTCCCCCGTGACGAGCAGGCGGCGGCTGTTGCCCGTGCCCGTGCAGGTCGCCAAGGTCGCCAAGTCGCGTTCCGGCTCGATGGCCAGGGCCGACGTGTCGGACGGGTCGACCGACCGGATGGATATGACACGGTAGCGCAGGACGAGCCCGTGCGTGTCGATGGAGAACACATCCCCGGCTTTGAGCTCGTCCAGACGGGTGAACAAGGTCGGGGTCAGGACGTTCGAGTGGGCGGACAGGACCGTCCGCGTGCCCCTCCCCCCGACCGGCAGCGACGTGCCGTGCACGTGGCCGGCACCGATGTCGAGCACACGGGAGGAGGTGCCGTGATAGACGGGCAGGACGACACCGATCCTAGGCACACGCACGGTCGCCATGACACCGTCGCCGCCGTCCAACTGCCGTTGGTAGCCGGTGTCGGACGCGTACGAGGATTCGACCGCATCGCCCTCCACGGTCTCGCCGATGGACGAGGGGACCTGCGTGGCGGCCAGCCTCGCGTTGTAGGCGCGCGCGTTGGCGATCAGCCGGGCCGCGTCCGCATCCGGCATGTCCGTGGACGCCTCGGCCGCCCGGACCACGGTCGCGTCGGCGGCGACGCGCGCCAGGCCCGTGCCGACGGGCAGCCACAGGCAGGCGAGTGACGCGAGCAGCGCGAGGCCGCGCGCCACGCTCCGCCGCCGGGGGTGCGGGGCCGCGGCGGCGGCCTCGCGTACGAGCCGGTCGAAGTCGTCCACGATGGTCCTCCTTTGCGGGAAAAAGGGACGGCCCCGTCCCGTCCGGCCGAAGCGGGATGGGACGGGGCCGCGGGTTCCGCCGGTTCGCGTCATGCGTCAGGCGGCGATCCCGTCGGAGGCGTCCGCGTCGCGGCGGGACTTGATGGTGATGAGCATCACGCCGCCGAGGCCGACCACCGCGACGACCGCCAGCGCGGCCATGCCGAACGCGCCGCCGGTCTGCGGCAGCTGGGTCAGCGAGTCGACGTTCTTCGCGGTCAGGGTGTAGCCCTTGTCCTTGTCGCCGTCGAAGCCGGTCTTGAGGTTGTTGTCGTCCTTGGTGACGGTGATGGTGCCGTTGTCGGCGACGGTGAAGTCGACCTTGACGAGCGCGGTCGGGAAGGTCACCATGCCGGCCGGCACGGTGGTCTCCTCGATGCGGTACTTGCCCGCGCCAAGTCCGGCGAAGTTCACCTTGCCGTCATTGCCGGTCTTGAGCTCGGTGCCGCTGCCGGACGGGTCATCCTTCCATTGGCCGTTTTGGGCGTTCAGCGTCATCCACTTGCCCGTGTCGACGTTCCTGATGCGGAAGCCGGCGCCGGCGAGCTTGCGGGTGCCGTCCCAGTTGGTCTTGACGAGGTTCAGGTCGTAGGCGGCCACGATGGTCTTGTCCACGGTGGTCGGCGGGTCGTTCGGGTTGACCTCGCCGCCGTCGTAGAATCGGGTGCTGGCGGTCGCGGTGTTGGACGCCTGGTCGCCGCGCTTGGCGCTGGTGATGAGCGCCTTGTAGGTGACGACGACGCGCTTGGCGGAGTACGCCTTCAGCGCGTCCTGGGAGAACTCGACGGTGAAGCCGTTGCCGTTCGCGCCCGGGGTGACGGTCACGCCGGCGGCCTTGGTGATGTCCGTGCCGCCGGTCTTGAGGGTGACGGCCGGGCTGCCGGACAGGGTCATGCCGTGCATGACGTCGACGACCTTGTGGCTGTTGGCGTTCTGCTTGTTCGGCAGTGTGGTCTCGAACTGGAAGTCCACGGTGTCGCCGACGCGCCAGGAGGCCGGGGCGTCGGTGCCCTTGGCGTCGACCCAGGTGGTCTTGTTCTCACGGTCCTGCGCGGCCTTCTTGTCGACGTTCACGGTCTTGGCCTTGATGGTCAGCGTGCCGAGGGTGACGCCGTTCAGGGTCTTGGCGCCCTGGATCGGGGTGCCGACGATCATCGGGCTGCCTTTGGAGTCGACGACCAGATACAGGCCGTTCGCCAGTGGCGTGGTGGTCTGCGTGGCGCCATGGCCGGTGACGGTGGCGGCGGGTTTGACCGCGGCCGGCACGCTGCCGGCCAGGGCCTTGGCGGCCTTGCGGAGGGTCTTCTGCACGCCGTTGCCGGAGTCGGCCGGGTCGGCGTTGGCCGCGTTGTTGTGATTATTGTCGGTCAGGTCGTTCTTCGGATCCTTGGTGTTGGCGACGTGGGCCAAGTCGCCCGCGGCGTCGTAGCCCTGGTAGTCGGTGACGCCGGCGGTCTTGTTGGCCGCGGCGATCCACTGGTCGGTGGCATCGTCTATCTTCAGCACGGTCAGCGAGGACACGTCCTTGTCGCCGTTGGCGATGATGTCGCCGTACGAGCCGAGGCGGTAGAAGGTGAACGTATGGTCGTCCAACGTGTTGCCCTCGGCCGCGTTCAGCGTGATGGCCGTGTTGGTCGTGGCGTCGTTGACGGTGGCCGGCGCGGCCATCGCGGTGGTGGCCAGCCCGCAGCCCATGAGGGTTGCGGCGGCCGCGCATGCGGCGGCGAGGCGCTTGGCGTCGAAATGGAATCCCTTTGCCATGATGGTTTGATACCTTTCTCTTCGTGAGGGGCCATGCCATGCCCCTTCTTGACGTCTCCCCTCTATGCGGGCAAAGGGAACGGCCCCCGCGGCGGTGGTCGCCGTGGGGGCCGTTCGCGGTCCTTGGGATTGTCCGTCAGCGCGCGTGGCGTGCCATGACGTCGTAGCGGCCCTGTCCGCGCCGGCGCAACGTCATGGTCGCGCCCGCGGCGGCGGCGAGGCCCATGGCGAACACCATGACCTCGGCGGTGTCCACGCCCGTGGAGCCCAGCTGGGCGGACTTGTTCGTCTTGACGGCGGCCTTGTTCGCCACGTCGGCGCTGGCCGGAGTCGAGACCGTGGTGGTCGTGGAGCCGGTCGCGTCGGTGGTGGTGGAGCCCGTGTTCCGGCCGGCCAGCGCGTCGGCGAGGGCCTTGCGGGCCTGGTCGAGGCGCGCGGTCGCGGCCTTGACGGCGGCGGTGGCGTCGGCCAGCCTGGTCTTGGCGTCGGCCAGCGTGGCCTCGGCCGTCTTCAACGCGGCCTTTGCATCCGCCAGCTTCGCCTCGGCCGCCTTGACGGCGGCGGTGTCCTTGGCGGCCGTCTTCGCCTTGTCGAGCGCGGCCTTGGCCCGCGCGACGTCGGCGGTGCGGGCGGCGACATCCAGCTCGGCGGTCTTGACGACGGCGGTCCTCTTGTCGAGGATGGTCTTCGCGTCCGCCAGCTTCGCGTCGGCCTTGGCGAGCCTGTCATTGGCGGCCTTCAGGGCGTTCGTCTTCGCGTCTGCGTCCGCCTTGGCGGCCTTGGCGTCGGCGATGTCCTTCTCGGCCGTCTTCAGCGCGGCCTCGGCCGTGTCGGCGGCGGTCTTCGCGGCCTCGGCGGTCTGGGCGGCCTCGTCGGCGGCGGCGCGCTTGGCGTCCGCGTCCGACTTGGCCGCGTCGTAGGCGGACTGGGCCTGGGCGAGCGTGGCCTGCGCGGCCTCAAGGTCGGCGACATGCCCGTCGGCGGCGGTCTTCGCGGCCTCGGCCGTTTCGACGTCGGCGTTCGCCTTGTCGAGCGCGGCCGACGCCACGGCGAGGGTCTTGTCCGCCTCGTCGGCGGCGGCGGCCTTGGCGGCCGCGTCCGACTTGGCCGCGTCGTAGGCGGACTGGGCGGCCGTATGGTCGGCGTCGGCCTTGTCCTTGGCGGCCTTGGCCTGCTCCAGGGCGGCGGCCTTGTCGTCGGCGGCGGTCTTGGCGGCCGTGTATTCGGCGTCGGCGTCCGTCTTGGCCTTGTCGGCGGCGGTCTTCGCGTCCGTGGCGGCGGCCGCGGCCTTGTCGGCCTTGGCGGCGGCCTCGTTGGCCTTGTCGAGCGCGGCCTGCGCGGCGGCGACCTTGTCCTGCGCGGCCTTGTAGGCGTCGCGCTTGGCGTTCAGGCCGTCAATGTATGCCTGGACGCCGGCCTTGTAGTCCTCGACGGACTGCTGTGGGGTGTCATCCAAGTCCTCCACACCATCCCGGCGCAGATTGGTTTCGCCGCATACGAACTCCTGCGAGTAGGCGTTGCCGTAGTTCGGGTCCCTCTGGGTGACGCCGATGCCGGTGGCGGTGAAGTCGCCGCTGATCAGATTGAGGTAGTGGCCGACCTTGCTGTAGTCGCGCACGCCCGAGTCGTACAGGGCCTTCTCCTCCGTGTACCACTGGTCGTACGGGTCGTAGCCCTGCGGGTTCCACGCGAGGTTCTCGCCGTTCGTCATATCCGCGTACTGCTGGTTGTGGTAGTAGGCGCCGACGGCCGCGTCGGCCTGCGCCATGGCCATGGCCATCATCGCGTCGGACACGACCAGCGGGGCCATGCCCTCCTTGGCGCGCAGCTGGTTGCACTCGGAGACGAGGTCCAGCGCGGCGAGGAAGTTGTCGAGGCTGGTCGCGTCGCCCTCGGCGCCCAGATCGATGCTGGACAGGTAGTCGTTGACGTTCGCGTCGGTGAGCACCGCGTAGGCAAGCTTCGCGTCCTTGCTCTTGAAATAGCCGGCCGCGCCCTGCGAGTACAGCTCGTCGGCCTCCTTGGCGGCCTGCTCGGCCTGCGCGGCCTCGGCCTTCGCGGCGGTCAGCGCCTTCTGGGCGTCCGCCTTCGCCTGGTCGGCGGCCGTCTTGTCGGCCTGCGCCTTGTCGTAGGCGGCCTGCGCGTCCGAGGCGGCCTTGTCGGCCTTGGCCTTGGCGGCCGCGGCCTTGTCCAGACGGGCGGTCGCGTCGTCGTTCAGGAGGCTGTCGTACTCCTTGTCGGCCTTCTCCTTGGCGGCCGTGGCCTTGTCCAGGCGGGCCTGCGCCTTGTCCAACGCGGCCTGCGCGTCCCTCGCGTCCGCCTTGGCCGTCTTGGCCTTGTCCGCGGCGTCCGCCTTGGCGCTCTTCGCATCCGCGGCGGCGGTCTTCGCGTCGGCCAGCGCCTTGTCGGCGGCCTTGGCGGCGTCCTGCGCGGCCTTCACCTTCGCCGGGTCGGACGCGTCGCCGGCCAGCGACTTCGCCTCATCCAGGCGGGCCTTCGCGTCATCCCTGGCCTGTTCGGCCTTCGACGCGGCCGTATCCTTGGCCGCCGCGTCCTTGGCGGCCTGTCCGGCCTTGGCGGACGTGTCGGAGGCGTCGGCTTCAAGCTTGTCCATGTCGTGCGAATCGGCCCTGGCCTGCGCGTCGGCGGCCGCCTTATCCGCGGCCGTCTTGTCCGCCGCGGCCTGGTCGGCGTCCGCCTTGGCGGCCGACTGTCCCTGCTGGGCGTTCTGGACGTCCTTGGCGGCCTGGTCGGCCTGCGACTGCGCGTCCTTCAACGCCGCCTGAGCATCGGACAGCGCGTCGCCGGCCTTGTCGTAGGCAGACTGCGCCTGGTTCGTGGCCGGGTCGGAGGCGTACGCCCGGTCCACGCCCGCCTGCGCGTCCGTCACATTCTGCCGGGCCTGGTCGACGCCGGTCTGAGCCTGGTCGACGCCGGCCTGCGCCTGCTGTTGTCCGGCCTGTGCATTCGTCAGTCCGGCCTGCGCGTCCGTGACGGCCTGCCGGGCCTGCTCCACACCGGTCTGGGCGACGGCCTGCTGGGCCTCGTCCACGGCCTGCTTCGCCTGCTCGTCCGGCGTCACCGCCGTCTCGTCGGCCAGCGCCGGCGCCGCCATCGACGCGGCGGCCACCAATCCCGCGACTCCGACGGTCGCGGCCTTCTTCAGATTTCCGTTCATAACGGCCTACCTTTCCCTTTATTCCAAAGGTCTTCTTTTGTGCCGGGCCTTGTGGCGCCGGCCTTGTCGATGGGGGCCATGCGTCCCGGCGGCTTCCAGCCTACCCCTTCCCCGCCTTGGGATCACCCCATGGCGAGTCGCGGGCGCGTCGGCCATGACGTCGGACGCGGCGGCGGCTGGGAGCCCCACGGCGAGCGTCGCCAGCGAGGCCAGCGCCCCGGCCGGCCGGCCCTCCGCCGCGGATTCCGTGGCCGCGGCCTTGGCCGACGAGGGCGCGACCACGCGGACGCCGGTGACGAGCAGACGTTGGGAGTTGCCGTTGCCCGTGCAGGTCATCAGCGTGGCCTCGTCGCGCGTCCCGTGGACAGCCAGCAGCCGGGCGTAGCCGCCATCCGGCGTGGAGGCGGGCACGCGGGCCACCGACTCCACCTTGTATTCGAGCACGCGCTCCAGCGTCTCGATGCGGAACCGGTCGCCGCGGCGCAGCTCGTCGAGCCTGGTGAACATCGGCCCCTGCGGGACGTTCGAGTGGGCGACCAGCACCGTATGCGTGCCCCCGCCGCCCACGGGCAGCGACGTGCCGTGCAGATGGCCGGCGCCGTCCTCCAGCGCCGCGCCCGTGCCATGCCCCACCGGCAGGGACACGCCGATGGACGGGACGGTCACACGGCCCATGAGGCCCGTGCCGTCCACATCCAGCAGGCTCCCATACTCCCCGTCGGAGGCCGTGCCGTCGTCCCCGTCGACCGAGCCGAACGAGACACGCCCGGAGGCGGCGAGGCGGCGGTTGTACGCGTCGGCGGCCGCCAGCATGGCGCGGCGTCGTCCGGCGGGCAGGCCGGCGGCCCGCGCCGCCACCGTCCGGCCCGCCGCCGACTGGACGTTGCCGCGCAGGTCGAGCGCGAGCCACGGCCCGGCGGCCGCGGCCAGCATGGCGACCACGGCCAGCAGGGAGAGCGCGGCGAACGCGGCGGACAGCAGGCGCCCGCCGTGTTCGCGCCGCTCCAACGCCGCGTACCGGCTCCCGTCGCCGATGATGCCGTCCCAATCCATGCGATCCTCCCCTACATGCGGGAACGGAAAACGGCCGGACACGGGCCATGTCGGTCCATGTCCGGCCGTTTTCCGTTCCGGGTCAGCGGCTATGCGCGCCGCGAGCCCTCCGCAGCCTCAGCAGCGTCGACGCCACGCCGCCCGCGAGGGCCACCAGCGCCAATCCTCCGCACACGAGCCACGGCACCGACGGCCCGTAGTCGCCGCCGGCCGACGGCAGGACGTCGAACAGCGGCTTCCACTGCGCGTACAGGGTGACGCCCCTGTCCTGCAGCGGCACCTTGGAGCCGTCCACGTAGGCCGTGCCCTTGCCGTCCTTGGCGGTGTTCCAGCCGGCGAACCGGTATCCCGTGCGTTTGAACGACTTGGACGTGTCACCGGGAATGGTCACATCCGAATACTGCCAGCCGGTCGTGTTCGGATGCGAACCGGTGCCGCCGTTCGCGTTGTAGACCACGTTGGCCTGCAATCGCTGCCAGTGCGCGTACACGGTCACGCTGCCCGTCAACGGCCTGGTCCAGTCGTACAGGCCCGCATTGTCCTGCGGGGCCGTGTACCAGCCGAGGAACCTGTAGCCGCGGATCTTCGTCGTGTCGCCCGCCCGCCAGCCGGAGCCGTCCGCGGCGGCCGTGTTGTATGCCACGGAGACGGACGCCGGGGTGGATGGCATCTGACCGTTCCACGTGTTCGGCTTGTTCGTGTCGTAGGTGAGGACCGGGTTGCCGACCCATACCGCGTACACGGTCATGCCGCCCTCGACCATCGTGACCTCGGCCTGGGCCTGGGTTGCCTGCGAATCCTGGCTCCAACCCAGTTGGGTGTGGCCCGGACGGGTCAGCATGCTGGAATCCCAGCAGTCGTCGTCCTTCGCCAACGTGGCAAGCGTGATCCGCTGGCCTGCCGGATAGTAGACCTGGCATCCGGACACCACGTCCGTGCTCTGGTCGACGGTCCTCACGGTCACGCTGCCGTCCTCATGCGTGGTGGTGCGCTGCACGAGGTCGGACACCTTGCCGTCGGTCTCCGATTTCGCGGGCCGAGTGGTGTCAGCGGCCGTGTCGGACGGGATGGAACCGGTGGCATCCTGCGCGTTCTTGTCGTAGGTGAGACGGTAGGCGATGGTCGAATCGACCGGTTGGAAGCCGGACTGGCGGGCCTGTCCCGAGGCGACCGACCAGCGGACGCGGAAGGACGAGCCGGTGAACGTGGCACCGACGTAATGCTTCATTCCATGCGCGTCGGCATTGTTCTTGTTCTCGTCCGTGATGCCGGCCCAGCCGTTCGTGCCGAACCGGGCGAGATGCGCGTCGGAGCGCACGTACGCGCCGTCGAAGCCGCTGACGAGTTCGACGCCCTCGTTGTATCCGCTGGTGCCGCCGTCAAGGTCGGTGAATCCGGTCGCACCGCGCAGTCCCTGCGGCGTGGAACCGTCGTCCAGCAGGAAGTCGACGGTCACATCCATGTACGGGCGGGACGAGGGATGCAAGTCCCACTTGCCATACGACGCCCTGAACTCGTGCTTCGATTCGAGGTACACCAGGGAGCCGAGGTTCTGTCCGTTCACGGTGATCCTGGCGTTGAGCCACCGTTGCGTGCCGGAGGAGTCGCGCCACTGTCCCACATGGTGCAGGATCAGGTTCGCGCCATTCCTGTTCGGCTGGTACATGGTGGACAGAGTCTTGCCGGCGTATGCCTGGTTCTCCTCCGTGGGATCCCAGTTCGTTTTGACGTCGAAGCCGTTCACATCGGTGACCTGGTCCGCGGTGAACCCATCGGTCGTGGAGAACTTGAAATCGCCGTACTGCACGGGGGCGATTTCACCGTTCTTCAGATCATGCACCGTGAGGCCATCGGAGGTCTTGTCCGTCACCGTCCTCACCGTTCCGGTGGTCTTGGCTTTGGCGGGTTGGACGGTGTTCTCCTTGCCGTATTGGCTGGAGGGCACGCTGCCGGTCGCGTCGCCCGCGTTCTTGTCGTAGGCGAGCGGGTAGGCGAGTTTGAAGCTCAGATCGTCGATCACGGAGTCGGCGGCCGAGTCGGTACCGGAGACGGCGTTGCCGTTCTTGTCGACGCCACGGTAGGCGAATACGGTCTTGCCGCCGGTTGCGACATACGTGCCGGAATACGTCTCCCAGTCGTCGGAATGGTCCCACGCGGGGTGGTCGCCCTCGGTGGAGTCCACCGAATCGGAGTGCGTGGTGATGACCGTGCCGACCTTGCCGATCCTGTCACCGTATTTCGCGCCGGTGCGGGACACGTTCATACGGCTCATCTCCAACGGCCGCAAATGGTCCTTGTCCGGTCCGACGAGCACCTGCACGCTGCCAGCGTTGCCCTTGGATCGACCCGAATGGCGGATGCTCACGGTGTATGCCACACCCGCCTGCGTGTCGATGGTCTGGCCGATGGTACGGCTGCCATGCACGTCCGCGCACACATTGCCGTCCTTCTCCCGGTGAAGCTCGAACGAGGTGGTCTTATGGTCGCCGCCGGTCAGCTCCTGCCAGCCGAACGTCGCCTGGCTCAGCCAGGCGACCTGATGTCTCGGCTGAGCGGGGTTGATGTAGTCGTAAAAAGACCACGCTTCGCCTTCGGCGGGACTCACGTACATCCAGTGCAGTCCGCCGTCATCGAGCTTCGAATAGTCCGGCACGTCGAAGCCCGGATTCACGGTCAACGACTTGGACGAATCGCCGTCCGCGACTGTCTTCACGGTTCCGGTGGTCTTGGCTTTGGCGGGCTTGACGGTGTTCTCCTTGCCGTATTGACTGGATGGCACGCTGCCGGTCGCGTCCTGCGCGTTCTTGTCGTAGGAGAGCGGGTAGGCGAGCTTGAACTGCACATCGTCAATCAGGTTGCCGGTAACACCATCGACGGAACCCAACGCCTTGAACGTGAACCTGCTGACAGGCTGGCCGGCGGGGATTTCCACCGAACCCTGGAACGTGTCCCACGAGCCCAGCCAGCCGTCCGTGTTGGGAGCGTTCACCGTGGTGGACTTCTCGCCCACCTTGTTGCCCCGGTCGGAAGCGATGCGGGTCATCTCGACCGGCTGCTCATGACCGGGCGCTCCGACGAGGATCTGGATCTTCTCGTTGGAGTCGACGGTGCCGTTACGATGCGAGTAACGGAGTTTCACGGTGTACACGGTGGGCGTGCTGTGCGCGGTGTCGATGTCCTGGTACAGGTACGTGTTGGCCTGCGATGCGGTGATCTCCGCGTACATGTTGTCGTTCGCGCGGCTGCGCTGGATCTCGACGATGCCGCCGCGCCCGTCGACCCTGGTGTCGGTCTGGTTGGACTTCCAGCCGAACTTGGCGGCGTCGAACCCGTTGAGGTGGACCCAGTGCTTGGACGCCTCGCCCTTGCCGTTGAGGGCGCCGCTGATCTCCACGTCGCCGTGCGCCGGGTCGACGTTGGCGAAATTGTACTTGTCGGTCATCTTGGACTGGCCGACGATGTTCCGCCAATCATGGTCGAAATCACCGTTCATGATCTGCTTCGGCAGGTTGGACGCGGCGTAGGCGGCCACATCGTCATCCGCCGCGAGACGCACGCTGCCATTGGTCTTCGACTTGGCCTGCTTGGTGGCCCCGGCTGTCTCGTCGAAGGGCACGCTGCCGTTGGCGTCGGTCGCGTTCTTGTCGTAAGAGAGGCGGTACGCCTTGTCGAACACGATGTCATCCAACAGGTTGCCTAAATTGTATGCCTTCGCGTCAACGCTCTTGAATGTGAACGACGTCACATCGGAAGTGGCGACATAAACACCTTCATAAGTGGCCCACTGTCCGTTATGGTTCCGTGACGAATAAGGTGTGCCCTGACCATCCTTAATCTCCATCTCGTTCGACACATGAGTTGAAACAGTCGTGGATGCCGTGGACTCCCCGGTGGCGTCGAGTCCGTTCTGGGATTCGACGCGGGTCATGCTCACCGGCTGCTCGTTTCCGTCCGGCCCGATCAGGACCTGCATCTTATCCAAATAATCGCGGCTTAGACTGGCGTGTTTCAACCGCACCTTGTACAGGACGCCGGGCGTGGTGCGGATGTACTGGCGAATACTGGTATTCGCCTGATATGCGCACAGTTCACCGTACATGTTGCCGGTACGTGAGTCCCGCTGGAGCTCGACCTCGTTCGTATGCCATTGCGAGGACCCATTCTGGGTTCCGGCGACCTCGGTGGAATCCCAGGCGAATCTGTCCGAATCGAACGTTGACGGGAGGGAGACCCATTGAGTTTCATGGGATGGGTCGTAGACCATTTTGTCCTTGCGGCTGACGCCCCACCAATTAGCATCCTTCTCGTCATAGCGATTCTTGCTCAGGACGTTGGCTCCCGGATATTCGAAATCACCATTGACCAGATGGTCCGACAGATTCGACGTATCGTCCGCGACGGTCTTGACGGTTCCATTGGTCTTCGATGCGGCGGGCTGGGTGGTGTTCTCCTTGCCACGCTGGTTCGACGGAACCTGGCCTGAAGCGTCCGAAGAGTTCGCGTCATAGGTCAACTTGTAAGAGCGGGAGAACTCGATGTCGTCCACGAGATTGCCGATGTTGTTGCCGGGCAGGGTCTCATCCTCTTTGAACCCTTCGAGGCTCTTGAACATGAATACCGTGTTCTTCTGTCCTTCGGGCACCTGGTAATAGCCTTCGTACGTCTCCCATTGTGCGCCATGATCGCGGGGATCGGTGTTGGATACCTTTGTGGTGATGGTCGTGGACTTCCCGCCCACCTTGTCGCCATGGCCGTTAGAGGTGACGCGGGTCATCTCCACAGGCGTCGCGTGGTCCATGTCGGATCCCACGAGGACCTGCATCCTGTCGGCATGGGAGGATTGGCGGCTGGCGTGCTTGAGCCGGATCTTGTACAGCACGCCGCCGTTGCCGGTGGATACGTTCTGGTAGATGCTGGTGTTGTCCTGTTGGGCGACGATCTCCGCATACGTGTTCTTGGTGTTGCGGTCCTGCTGCAATTCGACCCTTGAACCGTTCTCGGTACTGGACCATGCGAACCTGGAAGAGTCGAAACCGGGGATCTGCCCGATCTTTCCGTACTTGGAAAGATCGGTGGCGGACATGTTGTACCAAAGCGTGCCGTCATCCGATTTGAGGAACGTGCGCAGATCGGCATAGCCTTCCTGCTCGTTCTTCTGAATGTCGGAGAACGAGGGGTAGGAGAAATCGCCATTAGCGAGGGAACCGTACCGGACGTTCTCGTCCGCGACGGTCTTCACGGTTCCGTTGGTCGTGTCGTCGGATGCGAGCTTCACGACGCCTTTCGTGTCCCCGGTCGTGCCGGTCGTGTCCACCGCGCCGGCGGTGCCGGCCAGCCCCGCGCCCAACGTGGATGCGGCGACCAAACCGGCGATGAGTCTTGTGAAGAATCCCATTCTTTCCTGTCCTTTCCTTATATGTACGTGCGCTATGCCGCGACGCCGTCGGACGCGCGGGTGGCCCTGCGGACGCCGAACGCGAGGCCCGCGAACGCGGCCATGACGGACACGGCGGTGACGACGCCCCAGACGCCGCCCGTGGTGGGCAGCTGGGTCAGGTTCGTCATGTCGGCGACGACCGCGCGGCCGCCCTCGACGGTCGTCAGGTTCGGCAGGTCGGCGCCCTGGTAGGTGACGGTGCCTTTCTCCGCGTCGAGCGTGGCGGTCAGGGACGGCAGCCCCAGGGAGGTTTTGACGAAGCCCTCCGGCGGGTCGGTCTCGCGGATCTCGTACGTGCCGCTGGACAGGCCCGGGAACGTGGCGTCGCCCTTGGTGGAGGCGGACGCCTCGGCGGCGCTCACCTTGCCGTCCATGTCCGCGTCGCCGGTGCGGAACACGGTGGCGCGCGCCTGGTCGGCGGCGTCGGACCAGCCGGACGCCGCCGACCAGGACAGCCATTTGCCCGTGCCCTTGTCGCGGATCTTGAAGCCCGCGTCGGGGATGCGGGCGGTGCGGTCGGCGGCGGACGTCTTCGCCACCTTCAGGTCGCCGGTGTACACGTCGGCGCGGGAGGTCGGCGGGTCGGGCGTGTACACGGTGCCGGTCGACAGGTCTTTCCAAGCCACATGCCCGGTCGGGGCCTCGATGTGGTGGTTGTCGGCGGTGGACGTGATGGTCGCGCGGACGGTGATGACGACGCGTTTGCCGCCGTTCGCGGCCGTGGCGAGCCTGTCGAGGTTGAAGCCGACGGAGCCGGCGTGCAGTGTGGTGGCGGGCAGTCCGGACGACTTCGCCGGAATGGCCGTGAGTCCGCCGGCGTGCGCCTTGACCACGCCGACCTGGTCGGTCACGTCCCTGCCGTCGATGGTGGCGTCGGTCATGTCCTTGAACGTCTGGCCGGTCATCTGGTCGACAATGCGCACGCTCGCGTCCGCGCCCACCATGTACGGCATGGTGAACGCGATGTGGTAGGTGGCGGTGTCGCCGACGCGCACGCTGCCGGTCTTCGACTCGGAGCCGTCCGCGTGGACGAGGGTCTTGTCGAGCGTGAACGTGCGGGTCTTGACGGTCAGCTGCCCCAGGGTGCCGGTGGACAGGTCTTTGCCGTCGACCTTCGTGCCGACGATCATGGGCAGCGTGTCCTTGTTGGTGTCGGTGACGAGGTAGTAGCCGTCGGGCACGTTGAGGGTCGTACTGCGCTTCTCGCTTGTCGCACCCGCCACCGTCGCGGTGGGCTTCGACGCGGACGCGGCCAGCAGGTCGGCCACTCGGCGCAGCGTGGCCGCGTCGGTCTCGCCCGCGATGGTGCACGCCTCGTCGCATCCCGCCTTGGCCGTCAGCCCGGCCTTCCTCAGCGCGGCCGCCAGCCACGCCTTCGTCGCGCCCTGGTCGGCCGTCGCCACGTCGAACGACGCGACCCTCCCGTTGGCCTTGACGACGTCCGCGTAGCCGCCGATCCTGTAGGCGGTGAACGAATGCCCCGCCAAGGTGTTGGAACCGCCTACGGGCGCGCTTATCGTGATGCCCGTCTGGGCGGCCTGCGCCGGGGCCGCCAGCGACGCGGCGAGTACCGCGCCGGCCGCCAACGCGATGGGGGCGCGCCTAATGCCAGGTCGAACCATTGTCCTACTCCTTCCCCACGGGAACCTCCCATGGTCTCGCAGGGCTCTATGCGGGCATCATGCTCTCGCGGAGGCGGCCGCGACGGTCCGGTCGCAGAGGTTCGACCCCAGGCCTATGTCGTACGGGCGGGGTGCCCGTGGAAATGCCGGACCGGGACGCATAGCGCATGTCGGCCGCGGAAAACGGCGGGGCAGGTGTTTTACCCCTTCTTTGACCTACACCCGCCAGCCGTGGCCGATACGGAAAACCCCAGCCCGTCAATGGCGACGGGCCGGGGTTTTCCGTTCTCCAATCGGCCTCAGCCGTCATAGGAAAAGGAGCACCCACGGACCTTGCCGTTCTCCGCATGGTCCGTGGGTGTCCGTGGTTTTCGCCGATTCCTACTTGCCGGGGTCGCCGATGAGGAAGGGCGCGCAGAGCTGATCTCATCGGATGTCGACGGTGTGGGCGCCGAGCCATGCTGTCAGGTCGGACTCCTTGTAACGGACGGCAGTTCCGAGCTTGACGTAGGGCAGGTTCCTCCGCTCCCAACGCCACTTCTCCAAGGTCTTGACAGATACGCCCAGCGCCTCGGAGGCCTGGGCCGGTGTGTACAGCTGTTCCATATCTTTCCCTTATGCGTCCCGAAGTCGGTGGCGAAGTCCCGGGGTCGGGTCATATTGCCAGCCATGAGGGTCAATATCGAGGACAGATGGTTGAGGAAATCGGCGACGGCGGCGGCCAGAAGGGCCCTGGCGTCGGCGCGCGACCCGATGAGGGCGAGGGTGCCGGAGGCCATGCGCACCACCGAGTTCGGCAAGGGCATGCGCTGGCGCGTCACATGGTACGCGGACAGGGAGCGCCGGCGGCGCAGCTTCGCGTCGAGGAAGGACGCGGAAGCCTTCGCCGCCTCATTGGAGGACGACATCCGCTCGGGGCGCTACGTCGACCCGCGCGACATGGAGCGCACGATAGGCTCGGCCGGCGAGGCGGGCTTCGCCCTGCTGGTGCCCGTCGTCAAACCGGCGACATGGAACCGCTACCGGCGTGACTGGGACACGCATGTGGCCCCGTACTGGGGCGACAGGCCCCTATCCGCGCTGACGCCGTCCGCGCTGGACTCGTGGATCGCCTCGCTGGCGGACGGCTCCGCCCGCTCCTGCCACGGCGTTATGCTGTCCACCTCGTCCATCAGGGGAATCCATCGCGCCCTGTCCGTGGCCGTCGATCACGCGATGTCGAACGGCTGGCTCCAGTCGGATCCGCTGAAGGCGGTCAAATGGCCCCGGAAGGGGCAGTCCAAGCGGGTCTATCTGACGGTCGCCCAGGTGGGGCGGCTGGCCGACGCGGCCGGCGTCCACGGCATCGACATCCTCCTGCTCGCCTACACGGGCATGCGCATCGGCGAGGCGCTGGCCCTGCGCGTCGCGGACGTGGACCTGAGGCGCCGGCGCATCACGGTGGCGCGCACGAAGACCGTGGGGCGCGAGGGCAACGCCGAGACGGTCGGCCCGACAAAGAACGGGCAGGTCCGCCGCGTGCCCATCCCGCCGATGCTCGAGGACGGGCTGAGGGAGCTGACCGCCGGCCGCGACGGCGGCGAGCCGCTGCTCGTCTCCCCGCGCGGGAACATGTGGGGAGAGTCGAACTGGCGCAACCGCGTCTGGAGGCCCGCGGTGAGGGCGGCCGGACTGGACCGCGTCGAGGGGCTGACCGTTCATTCCCTGCGGCATACGTACGCGTCCATGGCCATCGCCGGCGGCGCGGACGTGAAGACGCTGCAGAAGGCCATGGGCCACAGCTCCGCGTCGATCACGCTGGACGTCTACGCCGACCTGTGGCCGGACCGTCTGGACGATGTGGCCGACGCCATCGGGCGGGTCGTCTCCAGGGGCGATTCAGGGGCGATGACCGCGCGGGGCGTGGAGGGTTCCGGAGGGAGAACGGCGGAATGACGCCGTTTTGGTCGGAGTGACCCAGAGTGCTCCGGAGTGGTGTATAGTGTTGGAAAACAGCGGAAATCGCCGGGACCCTGGGGGGGGTCAAGGGGTCGCGGGTTCAAATCCCGCTGGTCCGACCGAACAAAGCCCGTCGTTCCGCCGTTTTCCACGGCATCGAAACGGCGGGTTTTTCGTTATGTTTGGGCAGGTTTGGGCAGTGAACTGCGGCATACAGCCCCTCAGAATGGCATCTATCGGAGCCGGAAGCCGGACGTCAGGACGGTCTTGAGCGCATGCAAATATGTAGCCTGCGATATTTTTCATGTTTCTTGCCGTTTAATGCGATTAACGCATGGGTTCAGAGAGGTGATTCGGTTTGCAGCAGAACGACACGCAGCCACAGTTCGACGACGTCGACGAATTCGCCCATGTGTTCGATTCAACGCTTCCCGAAGATGAATGGAAGATTCGATTGCCCCGCGAGCTTGGCTTGGAAGCCCGCGAACGCGCTCGGCATGATGGCATCACGCTTACCGAATTGACCCGCAGGGCACTCTTGTCCGACGATTCCGATGGCTGTTCAGACGCGGTCGGCATCGGGCGCATGCCAAAGAACAGCGACGGGCGCAAACAGCTTGGCGACGAATGGAAGATCAAACTCCCCTACGCCGTAGGCCATAAGGCGCGGGCCAAGGCCAAGCAGGACGGCATTTCATTAAGCTCGCTCGCGCGCAGAGCCATAACGGGGTATCTCAGAACACGCAACCAGGATGAACATCCTCTGTTCTGACGCTGTCGGCCTAAGCTGTGCGTAAAGGAAAGCAAAAGCCGACAATAATCCAGATTCAATAAGGCAGATGGGCGTGCGCCATGGTCTGAACCAGGCGCACGCCCATCTTCTAACAGTTCCGGTGGTTACTTGCGTTTCTTCTTCTCACGGACATTCACCGAAATCTGAATCGGCGATCCTTCGAAGCCGAATTCCTCGCGCAGACACCGTTCGATGTAGCGGCGATAGCCATGCTCCAAGAAGCCGGTGGCGAAGATCACGAAGCGCGGCGGTCTGGTGGACGCCTGCGTCGCGAACAGGATTCGCGGCTGCTTGCCGCCACGCAGCGGATGCGGGTGGGCAGCTTGGATCTTGCCAAGGAACGCGTTGAGTTTGCCGGTGGGGATGCGCTTGTCCCATGATGCCAAGGCGCCACGCATGGCATTGGCCAAACGATTGGTGTGCCATCCGGTCTTTGCCGACAGATTGACGCGCTGAGCCCAAGTGACGCGATTGAACTCGGTCTTCCACAGGCGTTCCATACGCTGACGGTCGAACTCGTCCATCAGGTCCCACTTGTTGAACACAAGCACGATGCAACGGCCCGCGTCCACGGCCTGGCTCATGACCTTCAGGTCTTGGTCGGAAATCGGCTGGGAGGCATCGAACAGCACCAAGGCAAGCTCGGAACGTTCGATCGCGGCCTGCGTACGCAACGAGGAGAAGTATTCCGCGCCGGACAGCTTGTGCAGACGACGTTTGATACCTGCGGTATCGATGAACAGCCAATCCTCGCCATCGACGGTGACGACCTCATCGACCGGATCTCGCGTGGTGCCCGCAAGATCGTTGACGACGGTGCGTTCCTCGTGGGCCAGCTGATTGAGCAGGGAGGATTTGCCGACGTTCGGACGTCCGACCAGAGCCACGCGGCGCAGATGCGACGGCGTAAGGAAGCCGGATGTCCTTTCCGCTTTCTTCAACGAGTCGAGTGCGGCGTCAAGCAGTTCGCCGATGCCACGACCATGCATGGCGGAAATGCCATACGGCTCCCCCAGACCCATCTTCCAGAATTCGGCGGTCAGGTATTCGCTTTCGCGATCATCGACCTTGTTCACCGCAAGCGTCACCGGCTTGCCGGCGGCACGGAGCATTTTGACGATGCGTTCGTCCGTGTCGGTGAGGCCAACCAGACCGTCCACCACGAGAATCACGGCATCGGCAAGCTGCACGGCGATTTGCGCTTGGGATGCGATGGCGGATTCGATGCCTTCCACGTCGGCTTCCCAGCCGCCCGTGTCGACCAGTTTGAAATCAGTGCCGCACCATTCGGCGTCGTAGCTCACACGGTCGCGAGTCACGCCGGGGGTGTCCTCCACCACGGCTGCGCGACGGCCGAGAATACGGTTCACCAGAGTGGATTTGCCGACGTTCGGACGTCCGACCACGGCAAGTACGCCGACCGGTTTCGGACCATTCTTGCTTTCGCCACCAGAGAACGCCGTTCCATCGATCAGCTCCTCATCGCCTTCATCCAGCTCATAGCCTTCGAGGTTGGAAACGTACTGGCGGTATTCCTGTTCCTCGATGGCGTCGTCAACGATACGGACGAGCACGTCAAGGGTCTCGCCGAAGTTGAGATCGGAGTTGTCGACGGTCAACACGCCTTCCGCGGCGGATGTGAAGTTGGTGACTTTCGAATCGGCCTTGTCGCGTGCCGCGACATTCTCCGCACCCACACCCGAGACGGCCTGTCCGCTACGTCGGGCCTGACGGACCTCTTCACGCGCGGTAAGCAGGATGCGCACTTCGGCGTCGGGAGCGACGACGGTGGTGATATCACGGCCCTCAGCAACAATACCGGCGCCTTCGGAGAAGGAATCGACCGAAGCCTCTCGTGCGATGTAGGCACGTTGCGCGGCGATCAACACGTGACGCACGGGGATGATGTTGGACACCTTGGACACGTGCGAAGAGACCTCGGAAGAACGGATGGCCTCGCTGATGTCCTCGCCATCGGCGTACACCTTCGGATCGTCCGGATCGACGCTGATGTCGAAATGGCCGTCGGTGAAGAATTCGCCGACGGTTTCGGTGACGAGCTGCTCATCGATGGTTTCGGCATCCAAATCGATGCCTTTGTGCATGCACCACCAAGCGCAGGCACGGTACATCGCGCCTGTGTCGAGGTATGCGAAACCATAATATTTGGCCAGTGCCTTGGACGTGGATGATTTGCCGACGCCCGCAGGCCCATCAATAGCTACACGGATCACAGTCCCACCGCCTTGGATAGAGAACGGACCTCAGCCTGCGACAACACGCGATACGTGCCGCTTTTCAGGTCGCCGAGTTTGATCGGACCGATCTGCGTGCGTACCAGACGCCTGACGGGAAAACCGATCGAGCCGAAAATACGGCGCACGATGCGGTTCTTGCCCGAATGCAGCACGACCTTGACCAACGTGCTTTCGCGGCTGGAGTCGAGAATAGCGCAGCGGTCGAGTTTGATCCACCCATCGTCGAGCTTCACGCCCGTGGTGACGAGCCTGCGGCACACCTGACCGCTGATGCGTCCTTCCAGCGTGGCGATGTAGGTCTTTTCGACCTCATATTTGGGGTGCATGACGTGCTGGCTCAGTTCGCCGTCGTTCGTCATGAGGATCAGGCCTTCCGAATCATAATCCAGACGGCCCATGTGGAAAATACGCTCGTACTTGTCTCCGACGATGTCGCGCAAAGTGTAGCGTCCCTTGGGATCCTCCATGGCGCTCAGCACGCGTTTCGGCTTGTTCAACGCAAGCGTGACATGGTTCGGGTTCACGCGCACGCGAGAACCGTCGACACGGACCTCCTGACGTTTCGGATCGACTCGGGTGCCAAGTTCGGTAATCAGCTCGCCATCGATCTCAACGCGACCATCGGTGATGATTTCCTCGCATTTACGGCGCGAGCCGAAGCCCGCCTGAGCGAGAAGTTTCTGCAGGCGAATGCCTTCATTGTCATGATTGTGCGCCTTGGCGGCGCGAGAATATGCGTTTGGCATCGTTCTCCCAACGTGGCCGGATAATACTTACAGGGACTGCTGGTAGTATGGCAGTCGTTTGGCGGCTTTCATAAAAACCGCAACTTGTCCACTATATGACAGAGGAAAGACTATGACTGCTGTTGAAGCAACGTCCGTAACAGAGGAAGAACAGAGCAAGCCACTGGCCCTTCGCGTAGGCGCGGAGCTGGTGGGAAGCTTCATCATCTGCTTCGCCATCTACTCGATTTGCACGCTTGGTTCCGCGATCTACGGCGTGAATATGGCGTTCATCGCCCTGCTGACAGGTTTGGTGTACGCCGCCGCCACCCTGATATTCGGCACGATTTCCGGCGCCCAGTTCAATCCGGCGGTCTCCGTTGCGGCGATGCTGTCCGGCAAAACCCATGTGCTTGACGGAGTGCTCTATATTATCGTTCAGGTGCTGGGTGGTATCGGCGCAGGCGCCGCCATCCGCTTCCTGCTGCCGACATCCGAGCAGGTAACACTGAAAATCTGGCTGACGCCGGTCATTAACGGTTTTGACAAGAATTCCGTCTCCTATGCCACGCTCGGCAACTATGGCGTGTCCTTCAGCATCACTCTGGCCATCGCCGTTGAACTCGTCGCGGGCATCATCATCGTCGCCACCGCGCTCAACACCACCAGTGAATCCGGAAAGACCAATACCAGCCATGCCATCGCCATGGGTCTCGCCTACGGTGTCGGCGCCGCAATCTCCTATCCGGTAACAGGCGCAGCTCTGAATCCGGCTCGTGCCACTGGCATCGCCATCTTCGCCCAGAATCAGGGCCTTTCCCAAGAGCCTCTGCAGCAGCTGTGGGTGTTCTGGATCTGCCCGATTCTCGCAGCCGCCATCGTCTCGCTTGTGGCCATAGTCGCGTCCATGATCGGCACCAAGAAAAACGTTTCGGAAGCCGAGCAGGATTCCGAAACGCTGGAGACCATAGCCGACGACGCGTCAGACGATGCCGACGGGCACGAGGGCGAGCAGGATGAACAGTCCGACGCCCAGACCGATGCCGATGAAAGCGTCGAAGCCAACTGAACGGACTTTCCAAAGACTACGCTCGCGCATTACGAGTCTGATTAGTCCTGTTATGATGGCCGTCACCGCGATTACCGTGGTGGCGGCTTTTACATGGCCTAAGACCGCAAGCACTGTGGCTATAACCACCATTGCCGCAACGATCCATTCAAACCACGGCTTGCCTTCATGGTCTTCGGAAACATAGGGATGACTCATATCGCAGGCCTTTCGTTATATGTCAACGCGCGTCCGCGCACGGAACGCAATCATAATAATAAAACGTGGCGTCCGAAACCAGCGAATGGTTTCGGACGCCACGTCATTTATCGCGTCGCAACGCTCCCAGCTTGCCGGTCGACGCTTCCACTGAACTCAGTGGAAGAAGTGTCGGGTACCGGTCACATACATGGTGACGCCGGCCTTGCGGGCCGCCTCGAACACTTCCTCATCACGAATGGACCCACCAGGCTGGACGATGGCCTTGACACCGGCGTTGATCAGAATCTCGGCACCGTCGGCGAACGGGAAGAACGCGTCGGACGCGGCCACCGCTCCCTTGGTGCGGTTGGCTCCGTCAGCCAGCGTGTTGGCACGCTCGACGGACAGATTGGCGGAATCCACACGATTGACCTGGCCCATGCCGATGCCTACGGTTGCCTGATCGTGAGCGATAAGTATGGCGTTGGATTTGACGCAACGGATGGCACGCCATGCGAACACCAGATCCCTGACAGTTTCAGCGTCGGCCGGCTCGCCGGAAACCAGCTTCCACGCGTTCGGATCGTCGCCTGGAGCGTCAATCAGATCGGTGGACTGCACGAGCAGACCGCCGTCAATCTGACGGAACTGGGTCTTGTTCTTCGGAGGCTCAGACACCTTCAGGATACGCAGGTTCTTCTTCTTGGTCTGGAGCAATTCAAGCGCATCGGCGTCGTAATCGGGCGCGACGATGACTTCGGTGAAGATTGGACGAACACTTTCGGCCATTTCCATGGTGACCTTGCTGTTCGCAGCAATCACACCGCCATAGGCGCTCATCGGATCGCATGCGTGCGCCTTCTTGTGCGCCTCTGCCACGGTAGCGCCAATGGCCAGACCGCATGGATTGTTGTGCTTGACCACTGCGACGGCGATCTGAGGCGCGAAATCCCACACGGCACGCCATGCGGCGTCGGCATCGACGTAATTGTTGTAGCTCATCGGCTTACCGCCAAGCTGTTCGGCGTGTGCGAAGCCGTTCTGGTTGAGCGGATCCAGATACAGCGAAGCCTGCTGGTGAGGGTTCTCGCCGTAACGCAGCACGTGCGCGCGGTCCCACGTACGGGTGAACGTGGCCGGGAACTTGGCCTCATTCACTTCGGTCTCGCCTTCGGAAACCGGCTGTTCGATGGACGCCGGCTTCGGCCAATGCTTCGCGGTCCACTCGTTGATGGTGGCGTCGTAGGCGGCCGTATGGGCGAACGCCTTTCCTGCGAGCCAGCGACGCTCATCAAGGGAGAAGCCCTCGCCGTTCTCGATGCGGGAGGCGACGAGTGCATAATCGTTCGGATCGGTGATGATGGCGACGGTGGCGCTGTTCTTGGCTGCGCCACGCACCATGGACGGACCGCCGATATCGATCTTTTCGATGGTGGCGGCTTCGTCAGCTCCGGAGCGGACCGTGTCGGCGAACGGATACAGATTGACGACCACCAGATCGAACGGCTTGATGCCAAACTTCTCGAGCTGGGAGGCATGGTCGGGGTTGGTCATGTCGGCGAGGATACCGGCATGGATATGCGGGTCAAGGGTCTTGACGCGGCCATCAAGGCATTCCGGGAAACCAGTGACTTCGGAGACCTCGGTCACTTTGACACCCAGCTCAGCCAGACGCTTCGCGGTGGAACCGGTGGAAACCACCTCGGTGCCCGCCTTGATGAACGCTTCGGCAAGCACCTCGATGCCTTCCTTATGGAAGACTGATACCAGAGCCCGTCGTATCGGTCGATTCGTTGTTGTCACCCTGATCCTCCTTGTTATTGTTGTTCGAGGCGACCGTGCGAAGCGCACGTGTTTCCTCACGGCTGTTTTCCGTGGATTCGGGGGCGGTCTCCCTCTTTCCACGTTCGCGTATACGCTTCATCATCCAGCGTATGGCGAAAAATATGCTCACGGCCACCAAAGTCAGCAGCCATGCGGAGAACAAACCCATGGCGGTGGGTTGTCCCACCTTACGGGTTGATGCGATCACGTCTACGCCGACGTGCGCAAGATGTTTCGATCCCAAGCCTCCGTTTCCCAAGGCGAACAGCAAGCTGGAAGCCACGGACACGACGGCGCTGGTAATCGAAAAAGCAGCAATCGGATAGGCAAAACTCAGCACAACGCGTTTGACGTCGATGTTCCGTCCTGATTCACCTACTCTGATATGGAATCCCTTATTAAACAACATGACGACCATGCCGGTAGCAAAAGCGGATGCCAATGGTATGCACATCAGCGCGATTCTCACCCAATCCGTCTCAACCGCCTGTGGCATCATACCGAAAAGCGGCAAGGCGGGGAGCCCGTCGCCCTGTCCGGTCCATAATGTGAATTCGGCTAAATCGCCGATTGAGAAGCCGGCGCCGAAAGTCCATGAGACAGCCCAAATCATCAGATTCGGAAGCCATGCGAGCATACTGATCGTGGTAAGAATACGAGACCCGTTCTGCATGCCCGAAAGTTCATATAGCTTCGCTATCGATGATTGATTGCTTATTGCCCAAAAAACAACGACGATCAGACCGACCAGCAGATACGCCGCCTCCAGCAGCAGCCCTAGGACGGAACCGATGACCATGGTCTTTCGCACCGGCGATGACACATGAGATCGAATCCATTCGGTACAGGCTTGGGTCCATGACGCATTCGGAATCGCCGCGACCGCATATCCGAGGATGAAAACAAGCGCCGTTTTGATGGCGATCATCGTCATCGAATCAACGATTTCGATATTTATGCTTCTGGCGAAGAAGATGTTTACGGCTTCCCAAAAGACCAGACCGGCCGCGAATCCACGCAGACTCGTGCCGAATCTTCTGGCGAGCTGCGCGATAAGGGCGATAAGCAGTACCGTCAAAAGCAACGGCACAATCGTCAACGTGATGGCATCAGTCTTGAACCCGATACCTTGGCTGAGCAGCACCAACGCCTCGGTAAGAGGCACCGAGAAGGCGGAGAGATTGTCCCCGCCTTCTTCCATGGATATGACCAGAAGCATTAGGGCCATATAGCAGCCCAAGGCAACGGCGTAAATAATCATGGACACTGCCGCGACGGCAAGCCCTTTCAGCCAATACTTCAGGTTCGTCATCATAGCGATTGGGAAGCGAGCACCTCTCGCATGATTTCAGCGGTCTGTCCGGGAGTACGACCGACACGGATGCCAACGGCCTCAAGGGCTTCTTTCTTATCCTGCGCGGTGCCCTTGCCGCCGGAAACGATGGCGCCGGCATGGCCCATCTGCTTGCCTTCCGGCGCGGTGAATCCCGCGATGTAGGCCACGACGGGCTTGGTCATATGTTCGGAAGCCCACTTGGCAGCGTCCTGTTCGGCGCTGCCACCGATTTCGCCGATCATGACAACGGCTTTGGTGGCTTCATCGTTCTCAAAGGCTTCCAAAGCCTCCTGTAAGGTCGTGCCGACGATCGGATCGCCGCCCGCGCCAAGGCATGCGGTGAAACCGATGTCAGACAGCTCCCCCATCAGCTGATAGGTCAACGTTCCGGACTTGGACACCAAACCCAACGGGCCGCGGGACACGATGCCATCTGGAATAATGCCGAGGTTGCAGCCCTTGGCGTCCTTAGAAGATGGCAGCGTCAACAGACCAGGACAATTCGGCCCAACGATGCGCACGCCCTTACGCAAGGCCAACTCGACGAAATACGCGCTGTCCGCCACCGGAATGCTTTCGGTGATGACGACAATCAGTTCGATGCCGGCTTCAATGGCCTCAACGACGGCGTCCTTGGCGAAGCGCGGCGGCACGAACACGACGCTTGCTTTGGCTCCAGTGGCTTCGATGGCTTCAGAGCAGTTGGCGAACACGTGAATGGTGGCATCCTCGCCATTTTTGGCTTCAGGGAAGGTGACGTCCAGCCCAGCCTTGCGGGCGTTCACGCCACCGACGATGTTGGTGCCGGCCTTGAGCATGCGGGCCGTGTGGGTCATACCCTGATGCCCGGTCATGCCCTGGACGATGACCGGAGCGCCATCTTCAATGAAAAGCGTCATTTCAGCGAACCTCCTTGGCCGCGAAACGTGCGGCCTGCTGTGCGGCTTCCTCCATGGTCTGAGCGACGTGCAGGTTGGCGCGGCCGGCTTGGGCCAAAATGTTCAGACCTTCCGCCGCCGCATTGCCATCGAATCGCACGACGATAGGCTTGCTGCTGCCAAGTTCGTCAAGCGCCTCGAGAATGCCCTTCGCGACCTGTTCACACGAGGTGATGCCACCGTACACATTGATGAGCACGGATTCGACCTGCGGGTCGGACAGCACGATTTCAAGACTATTCGACATCACTTCGGCGGAAGCGCCTCCGCCGATGTCGAGGAAGTTTGCGGGCTTGACATTCGTGCCCTGATCCTCGCCTGCGCCTGACACCGCGTCAAGAGAGCTCATGACGAGTCCCGCACCATTGCCGATCACACCGACGGAACCCTTGAGATGCACATAATGCAGTCCATGTTCGCGGGCTTTTTGCTCATATGGATCGACATGAATCGGATCGGTGAAACGTTTCCAACCATCATGGCGGAACGATGCATTGTCATCAAGGGAGATCTTGGCGTCCAGCGCGCACAACGACTTGGAAGATTCGTCATCCGGATCGCCGATTTTTGCAAGCGGGTTGATTTCCACAAGCGTGGCGTCGTTCTCCTTGAAGCAACGCCACATTTTCAGCAGAATCTGCGCGGCCTGATCAACATCGGCATGATAGAAGCCGATGCTTTCAGCCATCTTGGTGGCCGCTTCCAAATCGAAATCGTCAAGAGCATCGATATGCAGACGCTTCACGGATTCCGGATGCTCTTTGGCGATTTCCTCAACCTCAGTACCGCCATTCGCAGTGGCGAGCACGTCGAAATCACGAGAGGACCGGTCCACTGAGATGGAGACGTAATACTCGTGAAGGATGTTCTTCGCCTCGGCCACCAGCACGCCGCTGACCTTGTGCTTGTGAATGGTCATCGGCAGAATGTCTTCCGACGCGAGAATGGACTCGTCACGGGTCTTGGCGAGCTTGACTCCGCCGGCCTGGCCACGGTGTCCAATCTTCACCTGCGCCTTAATCACATTGGGATATCCAATCTGGTCGGCCGCTTCGGCGACTTCATGGGAGTTCTGGGCGAATATTGCCTTAGGAGTCGGGATACCCTGTTCTTCGAGCAATTCCCTGGCTTGATACTCATAGAGATCCATGGATCATTCCCTTTGGTTGTTTGTTCTGAATGGTTGACGAAAACGGAGTTATCAGGCAGGCATGCACACCAGCGAGCTTGTCGGATAATCGCCTAGCGATTTCATGCCGTCAATACCGGTAAGTTCCATGACGAAGCTGAATCCAGCAACGACGCCTCCGCACTTCTCGATGAGGCTACGCGCCGCATTGGCGGTTCCACCGGTGGCGATCAGATCGTCGACGATCAATACGCGCACTCCCTCATGGACAACGTTGGTTTCGATTTCCATTGACGCCTGACCATATTCGAGGTCATAGCTTTGCGACATGGTTTCTGGAGGCAATTTGCCGGCTTTACGGACCGCGATAAACCCCTTTCCGAGACGGGCGGCCAACGCTGGACCGAACAGGAATCCACGGGCTTCAAGGCCGGCGACCATGTCGAAATCATCGACGTCTACTGGCAATGCCGCTTCAAGGGCCCCCATCAAAATACCGAACGCGCGCGCATCAGCCAACACCGGCATGAAATCGCGGAATAGGATGCCCTCCTTCGGAAAGCCCGGAATAGTACGTATTTTCGATACAAGATATGCTGCGTCTTCGGCTCCAACTTTGTTCAAGCCCGAAACGGTGATATCCGATGCTGCCATGACAGTGGTTTCCTTCTACCTTGGTTTACGGCACTTTGAATTATAGGTTTCCCGTGCGAAAAAGAACGGCGAAAACCTCAAAAATGAGATTTTCGCCGTCTAAAAATCAAAGAAATCAATCGTTCTTCTGCTCGTCAATGGGCTGCTGAATAACATCGGCATCCTGTGCGGGCTCTTCAGTCGCGTCGACGACAGGCTTCTGGTCGGGCTCGTCTTCCTTGGATAGCGGATTGCCGTTCTCATCGACCTCATCATCATGCACGTATGCCGGACGGACATATTCACGGCTGATGGCGTTGAAGCCGAAACGCAGTTGCGATCCTTCGGAATCAACGACGATCTCCTCGTATTCCGTATCGACGGAAACGACCTTGCCGATGATGCCACCGATGGTGATCACTTCAGTGCCGGGCTGCAGACTAGAACGGAAATTCTGACGTTCAGCTTGCTGCTGCTTGGCTTTCTTGGACTGCCAGAACATCATGCCGAACATTACAACGATAAGAACAACGAGAAAAAGGATATCCAAAATAAACTCCTCGGAGTCAGGGTCTCAACCGGAACACATTACTCAAGATGTGAAGTCTATGACATCTTATTGACATCATATGCGGATTCGTCGGGAGTAATACCAAGATGCTCCCATGCCTTGCGCGTGGCCACGCGGCCTTTCGGCGTGCGGATGAGGAAGCCCTCACGTACCAGATACGGTTCGCATACCGTTTCCACCGTTTCCGACTCCTCGCCCACCATGGCCGCCAGATTGTTCAAGCCGACGGGGCCTCCGTTGAAATTGGTGACGATGGCCTTAAGCACTGCTATATCCAGACGGTCAAGACCTTCGGTATCGATCTGATAAAGCGCCAACGCCTCCTTGACATCATCGGGACGCACCGATTCGAGATCGTGCACGATGGCCCAATCCCTAACACGACGAAGCAGGCGGTTGGCAATTCTCGGCGTGCCGCGGGAACGCATGGCCAGTTGGCGAGCGGCCCCGTCCTCCAACTGGATTCCCAACACTGCGGAGGAACGCTCAATCAGCTTTTCAAGCTCCTCATGCGGGTAGAAATCCAGATGCGCCGTGAAACCGAACCGCGCACGCAGCGGCGAGGGAAGCATGCCCTCTCGCGTGGTGGCACCGATAACCGTAAACCGAGGCAATGTCAGCGGAATGGATGAAGCTCCAGGGCCTTTGCCGACCATCACATCAACACGGAAATCCTCCATGGCGATGTACAGCAGTTCCTCGGCGGCACGGGGCAGACGGTGGATCTCATCGATAAAGAGCACCTCGCCGGCGTCCAGCGAACTCAGAATCGAAGCCAAATCACCAGCATGTTGGATGGCGGGACCGGAAGTGACGCGGATTGGAACTTCCAATTCATTGGCCACAATCATGGCCAAAGTGGTTTTGCCAAGTCCCGGAGGCCCCGCAAGCAGGATATGGTCCGGAGGAACGTCACGTTTTCGAGCAGCATCGAGGAAAAGCTGCAACTGCGCTTTGAGCCTTGGCTGTCCGATGAATCCCTCGAGGATATGAGGACGAAGCTCCTCGTCGCTGACCGGTTCGTTGCCGACGGGTGCGGCGGAAACCATACGGAGGGATTCCTCGTTCGCCCCGGTGTTCGGCTGTTCGAATGTATCAGTGTTCGTCATAATGGTCCGTTTCATCTACCTCTATCCAACGATGTCAGCGCGAGCTTCAGCACGCGTGGAACATCCTCGGCGTTCAACGGCGTCTCGATTTGATTATCGGCGCAAACCGTCTGCACCGCATGGACAGCGTCCTGCTGGTGCCATCCCAAAGACATCAGACCTTCGACGACCTGTTCGGCCCCAGTGTCTTCAGGAGTCGAAGCGGTTGCGGAAGAACCCTCGATCTGGCTCAGATCAATGGAACCTTTCAGTTCGAGGATGATTTTCTGCGCGCCTTTCTTGCCTAATCCCGGAGCCTTGGCCAACGCAGTGGCATCACCATCCGCCACAGCCCTCGCAAGTCGATCGGGAGGCAAAGTGGACAGCAACGATAGCGCGACTTTCGGTCCGATGCCACTGACCTTCTGCAATTGCAGGAACATGCGTTTCGAGGCCAGCGTGCCGAAGCCGAATAAAGTGATGGCGTCCTGGGACACATTCAACGAAGTGTAGACCTTGATTTCCTGGCCGGCGTGCATGGAAGCCAAGTCGGCGGATGGCATCCTGACCTCGTAGCCGACTCCCCCGACCTCGATAATGGCCGATGCGGCGTCTACCGACTCCACATGGCCACGTAGCATGCCAATCATTATGGACGTCTCCTTCGCACAGGTCTAGAACATCTGTTCGATACAGCTTACATGCCTCTGCGGACGCCTTGTCTGCGCGCTGCTTTTTGCGAAGCCTGCGCCCACTGTCGTTGCGCCGCCGTGAGATGCTGTTCGCGTTCGCCGCCTTGCAGCGCACCAGCCGGACGCAACGCGTGACAGATCGCAATAGCCAGCGCGTCAGCCGCATCAGCCGGCTTTGGCAGCGTGTTCAATCCCAATATCCGCGCCACCATACGTTCCATCTGGATTTTCTCTGCTTTGCCGTTGCCGGTGATTGCAAGCTTTGATTCCGTCGGCGTATGCAACGCTACAGGAATGCCGCGTTGCGCCGCAGCGAGCATCGCCAACCCTGCCGCCTGTGCGGTTCCCAGCACCGTGTTACGGTTTTCTTGCGCGAACACTCGTTCGATGGACACCGCATCGGGAGCAAATCGTTCGATTTTTTCCACCAAGCCGTTGTAGATGGCCAGCAGACGCAGATCCTGGGAGGTTTTTGGATCGGAACGCACCACATCCACGTGGATAAAAGAAAGCCGGCGGTATGCGCCGGCTTCAATCACGCCGACCCCGCAGCGAGTCAGCCCGGGGTCGACGCCAAGAATAATCACGCTGGATTACTCCTCGTCAAGCTGGGCCATGACCTCGTCGGAGGCGGTCCAGTTGGAGTAGATGTTCTGGACATCGTCCAGATCATCGAGGTTGTCGATGAGCTTGGAGACCTTCTGGGCATCCTCAAGGCTCAGCTCGACCTCGTTCTTCGGCATCATGACCAGATCAGCGGAATCGTAATCGAAACCGGCGTCCTGGAGAGCCTTGCGCACGTCGATCATGTCGGACGGATCGGTGATGACGGTGAATACCTCACCATCGTCGGTCACGTCTTCGGCACCGGCTTCGGCGGCCTTCTCGAACAGGTTGTCGAAGTCAACGCCTTCGGCCGGAACAACGATCTGTCCCTTGCGTTCGAAGTTGAAGCTCACGGAACCAGTGGTGGCCAGGGAGCCATTGCCCTTGGTCAGGGTGGAACGCACGTCGGCGGCCGCACGGTTGCGGTTGTCGGTGAGGCATTCGATGATCAGGCCAACACCTGCCGGGGCGTAACCCTCGTACACGATGTCTTCATAGTTGGCGCCGCCGGCTTCCTCACCGGAACCACGCTTGACGGCGCGCTTGATGTTGTCGGCCGGCATGGAGGCCTTCTTGGCCTTGTAGATGGCGTCATACAGGGACGGGTTGCCGTCGGGATCGCCGCCACCCATACGTGCTGCGATCTCGATGTTCTTGATCAGCTTGGCGAACAGCTTGCCGCGCTTCGCGTCGATGGCGGCCTTCTTGTGCTTGGTGGTCGCCCACTTGGAATGACCTGACATAATGCTCCTAGGCAGGTTGCGGATGTTTCAAACGAAATGATTCTAAAGCGGTTCGCCGACAAAATGCCGAATACGAACCTGTGGCATTTCGCTTTTCGAACTTTTGGATGGGGTCTGCCCCCGGCTGTGACTACCGCCGATATGTTTTCTCCCCTATGACCATTTGGCGCTTGGCTTCGAAGATGCGTTGGAATACGGTGACTAATCCCAATCCGGCCAACAGTATCATGGCGATGGCGAGCCACAATCCCTGACGCGTCAATCCGGTGATGGCCATGCCCACCAGAATGATGGTCAAGCGATCGGCACGAGTGGCGATGCCGTTTTTCACCTCATAGCCGACTGATTCGGCACGAGCACGGGCATATGAAGTGACGAACGATGTCATCACGGCCACCGCGGCGGCGGCGATACCGATCATGCTCGTATAGTCAGGCGTGTTGTCGATGGCCGTATGCCACCAGTCACGATGCATAAGAAAGAAGATGATCACGCCTACGAGCATCGCCCAATCAGCGATGCGATCGAGCGTGGAGTCGAGAAAAGCCCCGAATTCGGTCCCACCCGTGGTAAGCGCGGCGATCGAGCCATCCAACGAATCGGCAAGCACAAGCAGAGTCAGAACAACCGCTCCCCCAAATAGCCATCCGGTCACACCGGTGGCGATGGCCACGACGATGGTGCCGACAGCACCAATCACCGTCACCGCATTGGCGGTCAGTCCTATGGCGATCAACGCTTTGGCTATTGGCTCGATGAGTTTTTTGAACGGCGCACGAAGATGCTCAAGCATGTGTTACTTCCTTCTCGATGAGAAAATGAGAAACGGCGCACAAACCTCTTGTCGAGATTCGTGCGCCGTTTCACGGTTCATGGTCGCGTACGACTTGTTGCCACCGGTCTCGCTCAGTCGGCGAGGGCGGCCTTGAAGTCGTCTGCGGTGTTGACCTGGACGCGCTTCTTGATTACGGTCAGAATGTTCGCCTTCGCCTCATCGACCGGCACGCCGTTCAACTGGCTGCCGTCGCGGAAGCGGAAGCTGACCGCGTTGTTGTTCATATCCTCTTCGCCGACGATGAGGATGAACGGCGCCTTGGACTTGGATGCGTTGCGGATCTTCTTGCCGAAGCGATCGTCGGACAGGTCAATCTCGCAACGGACGGTCTCCTCTTCCAAGCTGGCGATGAACTTCTGCAGGTGCGGGGCGAACTCGTCCGCGACCGGCACGCCAAGCACCTGGACCGGGGCGAGCCACGCCGGGAAGGCGCCCGCGTAATGCTCAAGCAGCACCGCGAAGAAGCGTTCGATGGAGCCGAACAGCGCGCGGTGGATCATCACCGGACGCTGGTGCGTGCCATCGGCGGCGATGTATTCGAGCTTGAAACGTTCCGGAAGGTTGAAGTCGAGCTGGATGGTGGACACCTGCCAGGTACGTCCGATGGCGTCACGGGCCTGCACGGAGATCTTCGGACCGTAGAAGGCTGCGCCGCACGGATCGTCGACCAAGTCCAAACCGGATTCCTTGGCGACCTCGGCCAGCGTGTTGGTGGCTTCCTCCCAAATCTCGTCGGAACCGACGTACTTGTGCGGATCCTTGGTGGACAGCTCCAGATAGAAGTCATCCAGACCGAAGTCCTTCAACAGGCCGAGCACGAAGGTAAGCAGGCTCTTAAGCTCGTCCTTCATCTGCTCGCGGGTGCAGTAGATGTGGGAATCATCCTGAGTCAAGCCGCGCACGCGGGTCAGGCCATGCACTTCGCCGGACTTCTCATAACGGTACACGGTGCCGAATTCGAACAGGCGCAGCGGCAGCTCACGGTAGGAACGCTGGCGGGACTTGAAGATCAGGTTGTGCATCGGGCAGTTCATCGGCTTCAGGTAGTAATCGAAGCCTTGCTTGATGACGTTGCCGTTCTCGTCCTTCTCCTCGTCCAGACGCATCGGCGGATACATGCTGTCCTTGTACCACTGCAGGTGGCCGGAGGTCTCATACAGGCCGCCCTTGGTGATGTGCGGGGTCTGCACGAAGCTGTAGTGGTGCTTGCGGTGCATCTCACGGGAGTAGTCCTCCATGGCGTTGATGACGGCCGCGCCCTTCGGATGGAAGACGGCAAGGCCCGGACCGATCTCATCCGGGAAGGAGAACAGGTCCATTTCCGCGCCGAGCTTGCGGTGGTCGCGCTTGGCGGCCTCCTCCAGACGGGTCTGGTATGCCTTCAGGTCCTCCTTGGTGGCGAAGGCGGCGCCGTAAATGCGCTGCAGCATCGGATTGGCCTCGCTGCCGCGCCAGTATGCGGCGGCGGAACGCTCGATCTTGAACGCCTTGATGTAACGGGTGTTCGGCAGGTGCGGACCACGGCACAGGTCCTTCCAAACCACATTGCCTTCACGGTCGACGTTATCGTAGAAGCTCAGTTCCTTGCCGCTGATTTCGGTGGCGGCTTCCGGGTCAAGATGCGCTTCCTTATCCTTGATAAGTTCAAGCTTGTAGGGCTGGTCGGCTTCCTCGGCAAGAGCCTCTTCCTCGGTCACCACGCGGCGGCGGAAGGACTGGGAGGACTTGATAATGCGCTGCATGCGCTTTTCGATTTCCTTGAGGTCCTCCGGAGTGAAAGGAGTCTCGACATCGAAATCGTAGTAGAAGCCGTCTTTGATGACCGGTCCAACACCAAGCTTGGCGTCAGGGCGAATCTCCTGCACGGCCTGGGCCATGACATGGGTTGCGGAATGGCGCATGATGGCCACACCGTCCTCGCTATCGAGCGCGATGGGTTCCACAACGTCGCCGTCGTGCAGCTCGGTATAGAGATCGCGGGGTTCGCCGTTCAAACGCACCGCGATGATGTTCTTGTCGTCGGAGAAGAGCTGGACGCCGGTCTGGTCTGCCGCCACCTCCTTCTTTTCGCCGTTGAGTGTGATGGAGATGGTCTGTTCAGCCATGAGTTGTCCTTTGCTATCGGGGTCCGCGTTACCAATGTGCAGGCCTGGACTATATATCAACGATGAACAAGATAGGGTCAAGCGCAGACAACGGCACGCCATTTCGGTGAACGGAAGAACAACGCTGATTGAATGTCGCGGAAGGAAAGGTCCTTTACTGTTTACTGTCCGATGACGTGCGCATATGTATACTGCGGAGCCTGACGTGTGGACTTGATCATCACTTTGTCAGAGGGGCTGACCGATACCGTAGCGCCATACTTCACTTTGAGCCGCGACCCGACGCCACCGGCCAGATTGACCGCGTTCTGCAAATTGTCGCTGTCGCCGATCGCGCGAATGGTGAATGGGGATTTCAGTTTGGTGCCATCGCAGACGAGACTGCCGGCCGTGCCACTGATGTAAGTGCTGGTTACCACGCGGACATTGTTGATCTCAATGACCTCGGCACCACTGTTGCGCAATTCCTCAAGCAACGTGAACAATATCGCGGAGTCAATCTTCTGTTTGGAACCCTGCGATATGCGGATGACCACGCCTTCTCCCGTAGCCGCGAGACGGCCGGATAGGATGCCGTTGGTCTGCGCGTTCTGCTTGGCGATTTCCGCGGCTTTCTCATTTTTGTCCGCGGTGTCTTTCAAAGCGTTCAGCTGGCTGGAGAGTTCGTTCTTACGCTGTTCGAGCTTTTGGACCTGAGCATTGGTCTCGCTGATGAGCTTGGTTAATTCATCTTCGCTCATCGTCTCATAGGTGGATGTCGTGTTGTTTATCTGGATCACATAGCCGAAGCCAAGCAAGGCGCACAATATCGTGACCAGAATGCTGGAATACAGTCGGGTTCGTGTGACCTTCGCATCAAGTGAGATTCGCTTCTTGGCCTTGACCATGGGGAACGCACCGGTTTGGGTGCTGTCATTGTTCTGGTCCTTGACCCTCTGCTCATGGATTCTGGACAGCATGTCCTTGCTGTTCGCGTCTTGTCCGCTCATACCGCATCAACCTTTAAAGATGAAGCGTCGAATGGAGGACACATTGGTAAAGATTCGTATGCCGAGCACTACGATCACTGCGGTCTGCAGCTGGGAGCCGACTCCCAACTGGTTGCCGAGGAACACCAGCAGCGTTGCGGTGATGACATTCGAGAAGAAGGAGATCACGAACACTTTATCGGAAAAGCTGCGTTGGAAATACGCGCGTGCGGCGCCTAGCAACGCATCCAACGCGGCCAATACCATAATCGGCAGATACGGTTGGAGCTCGATGGGGATGTCCGGACGAACGAATACACCGATTACCACGCCGATGATAAGTCCCAAGACAGCTGCCATTACTTGTCCTTCCTCACATGCGTCGTGTCGCCAGCCACTGCAGCATCAAGTGTAATCGATTTGCTTTTGCTTATCTGCGGATAGATGCCGGCCTTTTTGAAATCGTCATACAGTTGTTTCTGCGTTGTCTTGCTTACCGATTTCGTCAAGGTCGCCTGATTGCCTATCGCCTCGATTCGATATGGGCTTTGCACCGAATTGACTCCGATGAGAATCGTCGATCCGGCGGTTCGAATCGAGGTTTGCACGCCAAGGCGGTTGCCGTTGATCGCGATCGCCTCCGCTCCGGATTGCCATAGCAAGGAGACAAGCAGCTGCAAATCGGAATCGGTGACGACTCGAACCTGGCTGCCATTTTCTCTTGGCAGTGAGGAGTCGGCATTGTCGCCGCTGACGGAAAGCGGGTTGGCTACGGTCAGGACAATGCCTTCCCCTTGCACCGGAAGCGTTCCATTGACCATTTCATCATCCTGCATCGTCTGGTTTAGGGACCAGCTTGCCAAGGATTCCGATTCAGATTCGATTTGCGACCGCAAGTCGTTGACGTCCTTGGTGAGGTCGCCGACCCGCTTCGTTTGTTCGGTCAGCTGGCTTGCCAACTGCTTGCGTACTTCTTTGCGTGGGTCAGTGCTCAGCTGGCGCACGAAAACGCTTCCCGCGGCACCCACAGCGATGCAGATGAGGAACACCAGAATCCTGGTGGCCCAAATCGAAACCGCCGAACGTTTTTTAGTGGCCAGGCGGGAGTCCGAATACAGGACGTCCATCGGACGATTGGTCAAATCGTCAATAAGCCGAAGCGAATCGTCATCGACATGTCTATGGCGTTGCGGCATGGCGGGCATGGAGGCCGGTTGCACATGATGGGATGACAGGCCGGCGAAGGATGACGAAAAAATGGCACGATGCTTTGTGGGTACGTTCTCCGGGGAAACGGGGAACGACGCGAAACGTGGAGCATCGGACTTCATATATGCGTCAATCCTTGCTGTTTGTATCGTTCTTCAACAGTTGGATGCCTTGGCGCATGTAGATGTACCCTGCAAGCCAATACAGTCCAACGCCCCAGATTCCGGTGGCAAGACCGCATAGATGCAGTGTATCCGCAGCGGAGTTGGACCAGATGTCGGCGAAGATCAACGCGACGATGGCGATAAGCAGCATCGCGGTACCGGCCTTGCCTACGAAATGAACAGGCAATGGGCCATAATCGTGCTGCGCCAAAACCAGTATCAGAACAGCCATGATCAAATCTCGCAGGCCGACGACGATCAGCATCCACCATGGAATGATGTTCGCCACACCCAAAGCAAGAATGCTGCAGAAGATCAGCAGACGATCGGCAATCGGATCGAGAATTTGCCCGATTTTGCTCACCTGATTGAATGATCTGGCGATCAGTCCGTCCAAACCATCGGATATCGCCGATAGCGCAAGCACGACCAAGGCGGTCACCATCCTGTGATGAGAGACCAGCATCGCGATAAAAGGAATCGAAATGATTCTCAGCAGGCTGATGAAGTTCGGAACCGTGAAATAGATGTCTCGCGGTTCCGGACTGTATTGCTTCTTAATAATCAGTTTGCTCATATTACAAGCAACACTACATTCTCGAAGCCTGCAACGCGGTGACTATTATGCCACGGGCACCAACTTCATACAACTGGTCCATAAGCTGGTTCACCTTCGCCTTCGGAACCACCACACGCACGGCCGCCCACTGCTTATCATGCAGAGGCGAAATCGTCGGGCTTTCGAAACCCGGAGTGATATCCACTGCGGCGGACACCTTCTCGACCGGAATGTCGTAGTCCATAAGCACATTACGCTGGGCAGTGAGCACGCCTTGCAGACGCCTGCTCAGAATCGTCAGACGCTCGTCATCCGCCTCAAGACGAGGGGAACGAATCAATACGGCTTCAGAGTGCATCAGCGGTTCAGCGAAAATGCGCAGTCCCGCATTGCGCAGAGTGGTCCCTGTGGAAACCACATCGGCGATCAGATCGGCGACGCCAAGCTGGACGGACGATTCGACGGCGCCGTCAAGGTGCACGGTTTCCGCGTTGATGCCATGCTCGACCAGATAGTCGTGTACGAGCTTGTCGAATGTGGTGGCGACTCGCTTGCCTTCAATATCCTCAAGCTTGGTAATCGGCGAATCGTTCGGGGCTGCGAAACGGAACGTGGAGGCTCCGAAGCCAAGCTGCATATGCTCCTCCGCATCGGTGCCGGAATTCACGAGCAAATCATGCCCGGTGATTCCAACGTCGATGGTGCCGCGACCGACATAGACCGCAATGTCGAGGGGACGCAGGTAGAACAACTCAACATCATTGTCGGGATCCTCCACGACCAACTGGCGAGGGTTGCTCCTCAAACGGTAGCCGGCTTCCGCCAGCATGTTCCAGGCGGGTTCGGACAGCATGCCCTTATTAGGCACAGCGATTCTTAGCATGTTTCTCCTCTAAAAAAGGCCACACCTTCAACTGGCATGGCCCCGGGTTTCTCACAGGTTCTTGTAGATGTCCTCGAGTGTGATGCCACGATCGATCATCATGACCTGCAGATGGTAGATGAGCTGGCTCATTTCTTCGGCCGTGCGATCAGCACCCTCATATTCGGCGGCGATCCAGGTCTCTCCAGCCTCTTCGACGATCTTCTTGCCGATGAAGTGCGTGCCTTTGGCAAGCTCGTCGACGGTCAGGGAACCGGCCTGCTTGGTGGCGGCTTTCTCGCTCAATTCCGCGAACAGCGATTCAAAAGTCTTCATATTCGTATGCTTCCTTGTATGGTGGGCGTTCACGCCTTGAAGGCTGCTTTGGCCTTCTCGCGGATGGAGTCGATAGCCTCGGCCGGATTCTCGGCACCGTACACGGCGGAACCGGCGACCAGCACATCGGCACCGGCTTCGGCAACGATATGGGCGGTCTTGGGGCTCACGCCACCATCGACCTGGATCTTCGTCTTCAGGCCACGGCGGGTGATTTCGTCACGCAGACGACGAACCTTGGCCATCTGGTTGTCAAGGAACTTCTGACCGCCGAAGCCCGGTTCGACCGTCATGATAAGCACCATGTCGAATTCGTCAAGGATGTCGAAGATCGGCTCGACCGGTTCGGCCGGACGGACCGCGAAGCAAGCCTTGCAGCCCATGTCGCGCAGCTGACGCGCAAGACGAACCGGAGCATGCGTCGCTCCCATATGGAAGCTGACGGAAGCCGCACCAAGCTTGGCGTATTCCGGAGCCCAACGGTCCGGATCCTCGATCATCAGATGCACGTCGACCGGAAGGTCAGTGACTTGGCAGATGCGAGCCACAATCGGCTCACCCAACGTCAGATTCGGAACGAAATGATGGTCCATCACGTCCACGTGAACGAGATCGGCGTTGGAAATGGCCTTAAGGTCACGTTCCAGATTGCAGAAGTCAGCGGACAGGATGCTAGGTGCGATTTGAATAGTCATGGTTCTCATTCTATGGAAGGTAATCGACTTGATGTTACTTGTTGTCGGACTGGTCATCGGCATATGAGACGGATGAGCCATCGTTTGCCGTGATTTCATCCTTGGTTTTCGTAAGGTTGGCCTTCGCGGTCGGGAGACCGGTTTCTCCATCCTCGACGAGGCTTAGCTCAATCTCGGTGACGGTGCGCAACTTCTCGGCAAGCAGCTCGGTGGACTTTCCCATCTGCTGAATAACGATGAAAGCCACCACGCCAAGCACGAACACCGCCATGGACACCCATACGTTGATGCGCACGCCAAGGAACTCGTGCGCGAAATCAATGCGCAGAGCCTCGATCCAAGTGCGTCCCGCCGTGTACCACATGATGTATATGGCGAACAAGGACCCGGCCTTGAGTTTTTTCATGATTTTGGAACCAAGGAAAACGATGAGCGCAGCACCGATGAGATTCCAAATCATCTCATACAGGAAGGTGGGGTGGAACAGCGTGCCTGTCGGGCAGGTCGCTCCGTCATAGCATTGTTCGCTGTTACCGATGGCGCTTCCCTCCATATTCAACTTCAAACCCCAAGGCAAGGTCGTCGGCGCGCCGTAGAGCTCTTGGTTGAACCAGTTGCCCAGACGTCCCACGGCCTGCGCCACGAGCAATCCTGGCGCGACGGCGTCACCGAGCAGAGCCATTGGATAATGCTTGTTACGACACCATGCCCAAGCGGCAAGCGCTCCAAGCAGGACGCCGCCCCAGATGCCCAGTCCGCCATTCCAGATGCGGAACATCTCCACCCAATCGCCGGTCGGTCCGAAGAAACGTTCCGGAGTGGTGATGATGTGGTATATACGCGCACCGATGATGCCGCTCGGCACCGCGACAAGCGTGATGTCGAGAATCTGATCGAAATTACCGCCATATCGTTTCCAATGAACGGTTGTCATCCATACCGCCAGCACGATGCCGAGCAGAATGCACAGCGCGTAGAAATGGATGGTCACCGGCCCGATGGAAAACTGCGAAATGGTGGGTGACGGAATGTAAGCAAGTGTCATGGTTTCCTGATGGTAGTCCACGTATACGATATGGTACGTGGACTACCAGTATGTTGTCTTTGGACTGGTTCAGTTGCGGGCGTTGTGGATGCCTTCGGCAAGCTCCTCAGTCTTCGCCGCCAAGGCCTTGAGACCGGTGGCTTCGTCGACTGCATGCTTGCCGGATTCGTCAAGCATGGTATGCACCAGAGCCGAGCCTACGATGACACCGTCCGCATACGATCCGACACGAGCCCCCTGTTCCGCGGTGGACACACCGATGCCTACGCACACGTTTTTCGCACCGGCCTTGCGGGTACGGGCGACCAGTTCCTTCGAGGACGCATCGATGGTGGAGCGTTCTCCGGTGACGCCCATGCGGGCGGCAGCATAGACGAAACCCCGCGCATTGTCCGCAACGACTTTCAGACGGTCTTCGGTGGAATCCGGAGATACCAGGAAGATGCGGTCGAGTCCGTGACGGTCGGAGGCTTCGATCCACTCGCCGGCCTCGTCCGGAATGAGATCCGGGGTGATGAGACCGGCTCCACCGGCGTTTTCGAAATCACGTGCGAATCGTTCGACGCCGTAATGGAAGATGAGGTTCCAATAGCTCATGACCAATGGCACTCCCCCGGCGTTCGCCACTGTTTCCACCGCTTTGAATACGTTGGCGATTTTTTCACCATTGTCGATGGCGATTTGCGATGCCGCCTGGATGACGGGACCGTCCATGACGGGGTCGGAATACGGCAGCCCGATTTCGACCGCGTTCACGCCGTGTTCGACCATGGTGCGGAAAGCTTTGAGCGAATAATCCGAATCAGGGAATCCGTATGGCAGATATCCGATGAATGCCGGCTTGTCGGCGGCTTTGAATTCATCGAACATGGTTTCCGTCGGGCTTGGCTTGTGGCTGATGCCGAGTGGCTGGCCGGACGGCGTGGATGATGTTGCGTTCGTCATGATGGTTGCTCCTTTTCTCACTCGCCGTCCGCGTTGTTGCCTTGCGCGCCGTTGGATTCCAAGGCTTTGGCCTGCTCGTCGGTCAGGTATCCGAACCATTTGCCGGCGGTGTTCATGTCCTTGTCTCCACGGCCAGAGATGTTGATGATCATGACCGGATGCTCATACCCTTTGGCCTTGAGGTCTGCAGCTGCCTTGTACGCGCCGGCCACTGCGTGGGAGCTTTCGATGGCAGGGATGATGCCTTCGGTTTCGCACAGATCCTTGAACGCGCTCATGGCTTCCTGATCAGTGGCCCAGGAATAGTTGACGCGGCCGATATCCTTGAGCCATGCATGTTCGGGGCCGACGGAGGCGTAATCCAAGCCTGCGGAGATGGAGTACGTGTCAAGGGTCTGGCCTTCGGGGTTTTCCAACAGATAGCTCTTGGCTCCTTGGAACATGCCCAGTTCACCGGTACCTGGCGCGAATCGAATGGCATGGCGACCGGATTCGGGCCCGTTACCGCCGGCCTCGTAACCGTACAGGTTCACTCGTTCGTCATCGAGGAAGGCGTTCATGATGCCGATGGCGTTGGAGCCGCCGCCGACGCATGCGCAGATAGCATCGGGATGGTCGATGCCATACCAATCCTGCAGCTGCTGTTTCGCTTCCTCTCCGATGATCTTTTGGAAGTCGCGCACCATGGATGGGAACGGATGAGGTCCTGCGACCGTGCCGAGCAGATAATGGGTGTCTTTGACGTTGGTGACCCAGTCGCGCAGCGCCTCGTTGATGGCGTCCTTGAGGATGCGATCACCCAAGGTGACTTCGACGACCTCCGCGCCAAGCATGCGCATGCGGGCAACGTTCAGCGCCTGACGGCGGGCATCGATCTGTCCCATGTAGATGCGGCACTTGAGTCCCAGCATGGCACAGACAGTGGCAGTGGCCACACCATGCTGGCCTGCACCGGTTTCGGCGATCACACGGGTTTTGCCCATGCGCTTGACCAGTAGGGCCTGTCCAAGCGCGTTGTTGATCTTGTGGGCGCCGGTGTGGTTCAGGTCTTCACGCTTGAGGAACACACGGGCATCAAGACCGGTTTTCTCCTTGAGCCTCTGCGCGAAACGAGGCGCTTCAGTCAATGGGGACGGACGTCCAACATACTGCTGGTTCAACCGCGCCAATTCCTTATGGAATTCCGGATCGGCCTTGGCTTCCGTATACACGCGTTCAAGCTCGTCGAGCGCCGTGATCAGCGCTTCCGGAACATAGCGTCCGCCAAACTGTCCGAAATATGGTCCTTCATGGCTTGCCAACGGGGTCTGTTCGGATGCCTTCACTCTTGCTCCTGCCTTTACTAATCGTTCCACTGCCTGCTCATGGTTGGCCGCGGTGGCCACGCCTTCTCCCACCAGCACCGCATCCGCGCCGGCACGGGCGTAATCCTCAAGCTCAACCGAACCGAACACACCGGATTCCGCCACGCGAATCACATCGTCCGGCAAATCCGCGGCCAGTTCGTTGTACTTGTTCACATCCACCTTGAGGTCTTTAAGATTGCGGGCGTTGATGCCAATGACCTTGGCCCCGGCATTGATGGCCCGTTGAATCTCCTCACGGGTGTGTGTTTCCACCAGCACCGTCATATTGAGGCTATGCGCGAGATCGAGCAGCGACTTGAGCTTGACGTCGTCCAATGCGGCGACGATGAGCAGCACCAGATCGGCACCATGCGCACGTGCTTCCCAAATCTGATATTCGGTAACGATGAAATCCTTGCGCAGCACGGGAATCCTCACTGCGGCGCGCACCTTGTCGAAATCTTCAAGAGAGCCAAGGAACCGACGGCCTTCAGTCAGCACGGAAATCGCGCTTGCACCTCCCTGCTCGTATTCGCGGGCCAAAGCGGCCGGATCCGGAATATCGCTCAAATGGCCTTTGGATGGGGAGGCACGCTTGATCTCGGCGATGACCGGAATGCCATCCGCCTTTTTCAGCCACTGGCGCGCATCGATTGGCGCTGAAGCCTCGAACGCCATCCGCTTGATCTCAGCGAGCGGCACGTTGTTTTCTCTTGATCGCTGATCCTCGACGGCTCCCGCCACCAATTCATCGAGCACAGACATTACTGCTTCCTTTCACAACACAATTGAACGGTCAGAATGTGACTCACAACTGGCGAAGCTGCGCGGCGATCTGTACCGCTTCAACGCTGGCTTCGGCCTTGTTGCGAGTCTCCTGCCACTCACTGGCCGGCACGGAATCGAGGACGATTCCAGCTCCGGCCTGCACGCTCGCTTCATGGTCGCGAATGAATGCAGTTCGAATGGCGATGGCCATATCGAGGTTGCCTGAAAAATCAAAATAACCGACGGTGCCGCCGTAAATACCACGGTCGGCCGGCTCAAGTTCATCGATAATCTCGATGGCGCGCGGCTTCGGCGCTCCGGACAGCGTCCCCGCGGGGAAGGCGGAAGTGAACACGTCGAACGCCGTCATATGCGGATCGACCTGCCCGGTAACGGTTGAGCAGATGTGCATGATATGGCTGAACCGTTTGATGTCCATCAAGGAAACGACTTCGACGCTTTCCGGACGGCACACGCGGCTCAGATCGTTACGGGCCAGATCGACCAGCATGATATGCTCGCTGCGTTCCTTCGGGTCTGCCAATAGTTCCTTGGCGAGACGTTCATCTTCCTCAGGAGTGGCGCCTCGTGGTCTGGAACCGGCGATTGGGAAAGACATGGCATGGCCGTTGTCCACCTTGATCAGTGTTTCCGGGCTGGAACCGATGACGTTGAAATCACGTCCTTGAGCATCGGTGAGTGCCATGAAATACATGTACGGGCTCGGATTGAGGGTACGCAGCACACGATACACATCAAACGGATCGGCGGGAGAATCAATATCCAGTCGCTGCGAAATGACCACTTGGAACACATCGCCATCGATGATATGGCGTTTGGCCTCTTCAACGGAACGTTCGTAATCGCTTTTCTCCGTGCGGAATCGCAGTTGGGGCTGGCCGACCGACTCGTCGAGCACATTGACCCGGGCTTCGTTTTCGACGGGTGCGGCAGCCTTGCGCTGCATATCATCCAGACGTGCCAGCGCTTCATCGTAGGCGGCATCGGCACGAGTCGGACGGTCATCGACATTCACGGCATTGGCAATCAGCCATACCGAGCCAGACACGTGGTCGACTACTGCGATGTCCGTGGCGAGAGCCAGAACGGTTTCCGGCTGTCCGGTCTCATTCGGGGCTTCGGCACGGAGCGTCGGTTCCCAATGTCGGATGGAATCCCATCCGACAGTACCAACGAGGCCACTGGTCAGATTCGGCAATCCCTCGACGTGCGGAGCCTTCAATGTCTTCAGCGCGGCATGTGCCACTTCGACAACATCACCGTCGGTGGGCACTCCGACAGGCACCTGTCCCAGCCAATCGGCTTTGCCGTTGTTCGAACGCAGCTGCGCCATGGAATTCACGCCGATGAAGCTGTATCGACTCCACGCTCCGCCAAATTCAGCCGATTCGAGGATGAACGTACCGGAACGGCCTCCTGCGAGACGCTCGTAGAAGCCGACTGGGGTCAATGAATCAGCCAGCAAACGGCGTACGATGGGGATGACACGGTAGCCTTGGTCGGCCAATTCATGGAACTGCTCACGGCTTGGCCATGTAGCACCCCACTTGAGGGTCTGTACGCTGCATTCGCTCACCGCTGACCCTCCTGTTCTTTGGTTCGATGGCCCACGACCACAGGCAGCTGTCCGCCTTCTTCAAAGCAGGAACGTTTGCCGGTATGGCAAGCCGCTCCCACTTGGTCAACTTCTACCAGAATGGCATCTCCATCGCAATCCAGCGCGAAGGACTTCACATACTGGGCATGTCCCGACGTATCGCCCTTACGCCAATACTCCTGCCTGGACCTCGACCAGAATGTGACGCGTCCGGTGGTGAGGGTACGTCTGATGGCTTCGTCGTTCATATAGCCGACCATCAGTACCTCTTTGGTATCGAACTGCTGGATGACGGCCGCGACCAAGCCTTTGTCATCGTGCTTGAGACGCTGTGCGATGCGCGGGTCGAGAGTGGTGGTGTTGTCGTATGCTTCGTTGGTCATGATGGTATTGCGATTCGTTGTTCAGTACTACAGGGTTGGTTTGCGTAGTTTCCGTGGTTCTATTCAGCGTACGGTGTATCCGGCTGCCTTGATGGCGTCTTTGACTTCACCGATGGTGACTTTGCCGTAATGGAAAATCGAGGCAGCGAGCACGGCATCGGCGCCCGCCTCGATTGCCGGCGGAAAATCCGAGGCTTTGCCGGCGCCGCCAGAAGCGATAATCGGGATTTTGACTTCCTTGCGGACAGCTTTGATCATCTCCAGATCGAAGCCTTGTTGGGTGCCATCGGCATCCATTGAATTAAGGAGAATCTCCCCCGCACCAAGTTCTTGGGCGCGCTTGACCCACCAAATGACGTCAATGCCAGTGGATTTGCGCCCGCCCATGGTGGTGACTTCGAAACCTGACTGCGTATGTCGTTCTCCCTGTTCGCGACGTGCATCGACGGACAGCACAAGCACCTGATTGCCGAATCGTTCGGCGACACGACTGATGAGGGTAGGGCCATTGATGGCCGCGGTGTTGACGCCGACCTTATCCGCACCGCAACGAAGCAGGGAATCGACGTCTTCAGGGGTACGTACGCCGCCGCCGACAGTCAGTGGAATAAAAATCTGTTCGGCGGTGCGGCTCACCACATCGACCATGGTCTGCCTATGGGAGCTTGACGCCGTCACATCAAGGAACGTCAGTTCGTCCGCGCCCTGGCGGTAGTATTCCGCGGCGAGTTCGACCGGGTCTCCTGCATCGCGAAGATTCTCGAAATGCACGCCTTTGACCACTCGTCCCGCATCGACAT